>OKWN01000021.1_pt1 | contig 213310 bp, 216 predicted proteins | sample 1607151 | NCBI WGS metagenome assembly OKWN01 (sample SAMN07501046, study PRJEB24779) | human gut metagenome | isolation source: stool | host: human infant | place: USA: Pittsburgh, PA | reverse complement strand
TAGGATTTTTTATGGTTCAATATTTTGAAATATCAATTACTGCAGCTGCAATATTTGGTGTTTGTATAGCTCTTTTAGTTACATTTATGAAAGAAGATAAAAGGGTAGGTGAAGTATAATGCAAGAAATAAAAAATAAAGAAGTTAAAAATGAACAAGGTACAACTGAAGTTAATAAGACAAGAGTACTTACGAAGAAGGATGTAACAAAAACATATCTAAGATGGTGGTGGACAGCAGAATTATCTAATTCTTTTGAAAGAATGCAAGCATTAGCAGTTTGTGCAAGTTTTACTCCAGCTTTAGAAAAGTTATATAAGAAAAAAGAAGATTTAGTAGATGCGTTAAAGAGACACTTACAATTTTTTAATACTCAAGCTATATGGGGAGGGTTAATCCACGGTACAGTTTTAGCTATGGAAGAAGAGAAAGCTACTGAAGGAAAAATCCCAGGAGAAGTTATTTCGGGTGTTAAGAATGGGCTTATGGGACCTTTGGCTGGAATTGGAGATACTTTAGATTTTGGTACATTCCAAACAATATTCTTAGCTTTAGGTGCTTCATTTGGAGCAGAAGGAAGCGTTATAGGTGCATTTTTCCCAATAATGTTTAGTATATTACTATTTTGCGAAGGTTATTACTTATTCCATTTAGGATACTCTTTGGGGAGAGATTCAATTAAGAAAATTCTATCAGGTGGTATTGTCAATAAGATAATTGATGGTGCTTCAATTCTAGGGATGTTTATGATGGGAGCATTATCTGCAACTACAGTTAAGCTTTCAACTCCATTATCATTTGATATTGGTGGTAAAGCAATTGTTGTTCAAGATACATTAAACATGATTGCTCCAGGTTTATTACCACTTGGTGTTGTATTCTTCGTATATTGGGGAATGAAATATAAGAAGTGGACAATAACTAAGTTATTAGTAATTTTAGTTGTAGCAGCATTAGTAGGATCATTCATTGGAATATTCTAATTTACAATGATTAAAATATAGAATTTAATTTTAGGAGGAGAAAGAAATGTCAGAAAAGATGTATACAGAAAAGGAATATTTAGAAGGAATTAGAGGAGCAACAGGAGAAAGAGCAGTATGGTTTTATCTTCTTATGAAAGAAGCTGAAAAATTAGGAGTTAATCCAGATGATATATGTAAAGAAGCAATATATGGATTTGGTAAAATGAGAGGTCAAAAATATAGTGTAGCAGATACTCCAGGAAAAATGGCAGAAATGTTATATAACAGTAAGGGACAAAAAGTATTTGAAATGGAATTAGTAGAAAATACAGATGAAAATGGAGTTTTAAAATTCCACCACTGTCCATTAGATGCTGCTTGGAAAGAATATGGATTAACTAAGGAAGAAAGAAAAGAAATCTGTAGATTAGCTTGCTACGGTGATTATGGAAGAGTTGATTGTGCACAAGGTGTAAAATTAGAGTTTGCTCAAAAATGCGCTCATGATGATGAAGTTTGCGAATTAGTATTCACAAGAAAATAGTTTTTAATATTAAAAGCCTGTTCTTTAAGGACAGGCTTTAAAAAACAGAAAGTAGGTTGATTTATGGATATAAGTAGAAGTGTAGATAATAGTTTAGATATAACAGTAGAATTTCTAAAAGAGTTAATAAAAATTGATACACAACAAGGTAAACCTATTTCACAATGTCCTTTTGGTGTAGGACCTAAAAAAGCTTTGGAGAAAACTTTAGACTACTGTGCTAGTTTAGGATTTAACGTTAAAAATATTGATAATTATATTGGATATGCAGAAATTGGAGAAGGAGAAAAACTAATAGGAATTCCAATGCATTTAGATATAGTTCCACCAGGAGATGGGTGGAGTGTAGAGCCATTTTCGGGAATAGTAATTGACAATATTATTTATGGAAGAGGCGCCATAGATAATAAGGGGGCTGTGTCCATGCTCATACATGTATTGAAAAACATAGAGGATACTTACCCTATAATTAATAAAAGAATAAGATTAATATTTGGTACAAATGAGGAAACAGGTATGGAGTGTATCAAATATTATTTAGATAAAGGTGAAGAAATTCCAAGTATGGGCTTTACTCCAGATGCTATTTATCCAGTGGTTAATGGAGAAAAAGGAAGGGTTCATATAAAGATAGAAAAAGACATTAAAATTGATAAAAGTAAACCTTACATAATAGCAAGGGGAGGAACTAAAGAAAATGTTGTTCCATCTAATTGCACTGCAAAAATTATTAATGGAATTATTTCAGAGTTTACTACTAAAGGAGTAGCTTCTCATGCAAGTAATCCAGAAAAGGGAGAAAATGCTATATCTAAAATGCTAATAAAAATAGTTGAAGATAATATAGATTTTCAATATAGAGACGATATAGAATTACTTTTAAAATATCTTTGTAGTGACTATTATGGAGATGCGTTGGGAATTAATCAATATGATGATGTATTCAAAAACACTACTTTAAATTTAGGAATACTAGAAGTGAATGAAGAAAAGATTATATGTGAGTTAGATATCAGGTATGGTAAAAATATTAATTTAAACAATATATTGGATAGGTTTAAGAAGGTTTTTTGTAATGATTGGAATATAAAAATTATTTCTCATAAAGACTTACATTATGTTGATGAGAGTAATTTAGTACTTAAAAAGTTATTAGAAGCCTATGAAGAAGTAACAGATGAAAAGGGATATACAATTGCTATGGGTGGTGGCACATATGCAAGTTGGTTTAAAGATATGGTGGCATTTGGTCCCAAATTCTTAACGTATAAAACTGGTGGGCATGGAGCAGATGAAAGAGTCCCAATAGAACATATACGAAAGAATATGGAGATATATACCTTAGCTTTAATAAAACTATTAGAATTGTAGAAGGAGAAGAAATCTTATGTGCAAATATATAGATATATTAAAAAGAGAGGTTGTTCCAGCAGAAGGGTGCACTGAGCCAATTGCTGTAGCTTATGCAGTTTCTCTTGCTTCAGAACAGATAAAGGGAGAGATAAAACAAATTCAACTATATTTAAGTGCAAACATAATTAAGAATGCATTAGGGGTAGGTATACCTGGAACCGGGAAAATAGGAATAGAAATAGCAGCTGCACTTGGTGGAATTATTAAAAAATCAGAAAAAAAGTTAGAGATATTATCTAATTTTACTAAGGATGAATTAGAAAAAGCTAATGAAATTGTTAATAATAAAGTTGTTAAAATTAGTCAAAAATATACAGAGGAAAAATTATATATAGAAGCAATCGTGAGAAGTGACAATGAGTATGCAAAAGTAGTTATTTCTAGAGAGCATACTAATATAATACTAATTGAAAAAAATGATAATGTATTATATAAGTCAAAAGTAGAAACAGAAGAAAATATTATAGAGGATTCAGATGAACTAAGTGTTGAAAAAATATATAAGTTTGCAACTACAGCTGATTTTAATGAAATAAAATTTATACTTAATGCTGTTCCTATGAATAAAAAAGTATCTAATGAAGGACTTAAGGGAGGGTACGGGTTACAAGTAGGAAATAAGATAAGCTCAACTTCAAAGTTTAATTTATTAACAAGTAATGCTGCAAATCAAATTATAGCAGCAACGGCAGCAGCTTCTGATGCAAGAATGGATGGGTGCACAATGCCAATAATGACAACAGGAGGCAGTGGAAATCAAGGTATAGCATGTACGATGCCAGTTATAGAACTTGGAAGTATATTAAAGAAGAGTGATGAAGATTTAGCTAGGGCGTTGATAATAAGTAATTTAATAACTATACATTTAAAAGAATATATGGGAAGATTATCACCACTTTGTGGAGCAGGTATTGCAGGGGCTACAGGAGCTTGTTGTGGAATGACATATCTACAAGGAGGCTCTTTAGAAAATATAAAGAGAGCAATTAATAATATGTTAGCTGATTTATCAGGATTAATTTGTGATGGAGCAAAAACAACCTGTGCATTAAAGATAGCTACTGCAACTAATGCAGCTATACAATGTTCAACATTAGCAATGAATAATATATCTCCATCATCTAAAGACGGAATAGTATTTGATGATGTTGAAGAGACAATAAAGAATATAGCAAAGTTAGTAAAAGAAGGGCTTGCAAATACTGATAATACAATATTAAGTATCATGTTAGCAAAATAGGAGGAAGTAAATATGAATATAAAAATAAACACAGAAAATGCACCAAAAGCAATAGGACCATACTCCCAAGGTATTAAGTGTGGAAATTTAATTTTTACATCAGGACAATTACCTATAGATACTAAAAGTGGAGAGCTAAAAACTGATGTAAAAGAAGCTACAAGGCAATCTATTGAAAACATTAAAGCAATATTAGAAGAAGGTGGTAGTTCATTAGATAATGTTGTAAAAGTAGTTATTTACTTAAAAGATTTAGGTGACTTTTTAATAGTTAATGAAGTATATAGTGAATATTTTAATGAGAACTTACCAGCTAGAAGTTGCTTTCAAGTTGCAAGACTTCCTATGGATTCTGTTATAGAAATCGAAGCGATTTCTTTTAAGCAGATATAAAAAAGTTGTCTATACAATTGATTTATTATGGTAAGTAATTACTTATAATATAAATAACCAAGTAAATAAAGTTTCCGCAATTTTAATTTACCCCATATACTCCCTAAGGTACTGTACTAGAACGTTGATAGTATAGTACCTTTTTTTGTTCTTTAGGAAATTATAGCTTCAATTAAATTGTGGATAACTTCAATATTTAGATGTTACTAAACCTTATTAGTTCCTAAGGGTTAAAAATAAAATATATGACCCTGCAAGATTTTCCTCAGGCAAGGTTCCGAAGCTCTAATGAGTAAGTTCTATTTACCAAATTTAAATTTGGTAAATAGAACTTATGCAGATGGGCGAAAAAATCGACGGCTCCACGGTGGCTTTAGCAATTTTTTTATAAATAAAAACAGACAAGTTATTTAGGGGAACCTGTCTGTGATGGATTTTGTACTTGAGTAGTACATATATTTAATTTGGCACAATATTATTATAAAATATATGGATTTAAAAGGATAGGGTTCATATTAAATAAAAATGGTGTCGAAATTTAATATTATTATTTAATTAGATTAATGGATTGAATAATATTATTAAAATGTGCATTATGTTCACATTTATAAAGATAAAAAAGCAATATTAAGAGATATTAAGAGATAGACTTGAAAAAGGGATACAAATATTTTCTTCTGGGGAAATTACAATATTCAATTACTTGATATGCTTTCTATAATAGTGAGTAAAATGTAAAATAAAGAAGAATAGAGATGAACGTATAATTTGTATATTTTATGGAGGGGAAAAGGAATGTTAGAATACATATATTACGAAAATTTTGTAAGTTATCTTAACGCTAATTCTGTTCTTAAGGTATACCAAAACTCTATAATAGATATAGCTACAAATGATATTACTGTAGATAGTGGATCCATATTAAGGAGAAGTCTAAATAATAAATGGATAGAAATAACCCAAAAGGATACCTCAGCAATGGGAATAGAGAAATGGTTAATGGAGCTTGGTTGTAAATATAATAATAAAAATAAAATAAGAAATAGATCTATATCAGATTTTTCTCAGGATGAAATTATGTATGATGAAATGTATGATTATGTTTGTAAAAAGTTTAGAAGTATATTGAAAGATTATGAAGGATTAAAAATAAAAGATTCTAAAGGGGAATATCAATGTTTTGAAGAGGCTATAATTAGTGGAAGTGGTGATTTGGAATATAAGTTAAATCGCTACCTTTCATGTACTTTCAATATAGTGAGTAGAATACATAACTATAAAAAAGTAATTAATATAAGTATTACAGATGATATGGAGGAAAAACAGTTAGAAGAAGAAATAGGAATAGCGTTAGGTGAGTTTGTATACAAAATGAAGTTGCCAAGATTAAATCTTAATAAGATATATGGTAATTTTGGAAGCGAGGTTGAGTGTCTTTTGTCCCCTTTCTTTGCTGGAAAATTAATTCATGAATCTACTGACTATTGTTCTAAAAATAGTTTTTTAGAGAGTAGCAATTATATAAAGGATATATTAAATCAAAAAGAGAGAAATAAAGATATTAATAATTCTATAACAGATGGATTGTATATAGATGATTGGGATTTTATAAATATAGATAAAGATGGCAGCTTTTATATAAAGGCAAAAGACGTATTGGTAATAAAGAATAAGGCAGTTATAGGTATAGTTGAGAATGTAGAATTTTTAGGATACAAATATAAGTTTTTATCATCAATATCTCAGGTTGGAACAGAGTTTAAGTCATATAAAGATGTGTGTAAAATAGAGAATAAAAAAATAGTTAAAGTTAATTATGAATCACCATCAGTATTATGTAAATTAGATATTCTTATATAAAATAAGGGCTATACATATTTGTAATAGCCCTTATTTTTATGGAATGACTATATTTTTTCTAGGATTGTCACAGCTATCTATTAACTTGTGTTGTAAATTACTATATTTTGAGTCAGAGGTTATTGCGTATAAATCATTATATAATAGACCTAAATCATATACATAATTAGAATTTACAAAAAACTTTTCACAATTTTTAAAGTAGTTTTTGGATGATTCTAATTCGTTATTGATAAAAGCAATATGACCTTTCATAAAATAATAGCAGTTTCTATTATATGAATCTAAGTTTTTTATATTTAACTTAGTAAGTTCTTCAAGTGAGGCATCAAAATTTCTTATATTAAATTCTAATATGGATTTTTGCATAATAAAAGAAATTCTTAAGCTGGAATCAAAGTTATCCTCATATTTGAGAACAATTTTATCTAAGAGTTTTATAGCTTCATCATATTTTTTTGAATATCTTAAAGCATTAATATAATTTAAGTAACATTCTATTGCATTTACCCTATCATTTGTATATAAGAAAAAGAAAATAGCTTTTTGTATATTTTCTATTGAATGGTCGTAATCTCCAATATTATAATAAGCAGAACTTAATGAAATATGTATCGATGCGAAAATTTGTAAGTATATTAATTCTTTATTATATGATAGAAACTCTTCTAATAGGCTTATACATTTTTCATAATCACTGATTCTATTGTAGAAACCACCTAAATTATTTATTACAACAAAGTATGTACGTGATTTTGTTAATCCCTTTTTCTGGAGAATATCCTTAGCTTTTAGAGCATACTGTATAGCCTTTGGATAGTCCTCTTCCTCCATAAAAATAATAGATAAGATATTTAAAGTGGTAGATACATTTTCAAGATGATGGGCTGAGTCATAATCTTGAAGAAGTTCTATATTTTTTAAATACATATTTAAAAGTTTAATACTTTCCTTAAAGTAGTGTATTTTATAATATGAGTAGCCTATATAGTAGGCATATTCAATATTAGAACTTATATTAATAATTTGTTTTTCGAATTTTAAAATTATAGATAAATAGTTTTCATTTTTAAATAGTTTATATATTGAGTCTTCATATTGAGTATTATTTGAATAAGATAAAGAATCCGTTTGTAGAAAATAATCAACCGAGTAACCTAACTTTTTTGAGATATGGTTTAGTTGATATATAGAAGGAGTAACCTTATCATTTTCAATTTTGCTTAACATAGTTCTACTTAAAATATCACAGGTAAGCTCTTCTTGTTTCAAACCGAGTTCTTTTCTTAACGATTTTATTTTTTTTCCTAATGAGTACACAAAAACCTCCTTTTTGTGAAAGATATTCACAATATATAAGAATAAAATAGAAATATGAGAAATTTTAAGATATACATAAAAAAAGCCCAATAATATAAAGGGGTCTATAATATATTTATTATACACTATATAGCAATAATTTACATAATTGGACTTTTGAAGTAATATTTAAATATAAATTGGTTTGGAGGTGTATTAATATGAGAAAAATGAAAAAGTTAACTGCTATTGCTTTAACAGTTCTTTGTTTAGGTGGAGTTTTAGGTTTTAATGTTGGAATTAGTCCATGCAATGAAAAGCAACCTATATTTTTTATCTAGTAAGAATACATAAATAAGGTCTGTAAAACACAATAACTATAAAAATAAATATAAATTTAATAGAAGATTCCCAGACAAAAAGAGCTACTAATAAAAGTAGCTCTTTTTATCTGGGAATTTGTTTCGATTTCGGTGGTTTTATAGTTTTATTTATTATTAAACTTATTATTATTCCACATAATGTTTCAAAAATCCTATTAAAAGCGTAATAATATGGGGTTCCAAATGCATGAGTTGTAGTTATTGCTAAAAAGGCAATGCAGGATACATTAATAGCTCCAGGCATTTTTAAGAATGTAATATTTGAATGAATTACAATTATTATACCTATTGCAATAGAGATATAAATAATTAATTTTCTTAAAAATATACTGTCTACATTTATTGTCATCCACTTGAATATAGTCATTATAATAAGTCCAATTATTGCGCCGTAGATAGTACCTATACATCTGTTTTTTGCCATGTTATAAGAATTTTCTAAAGTATCTTGAATACAGAAAAGACAAGTTAAACATGCAAAGAAAGGTTCGTTAGGTAATAAAACTAAGCATAAAAATACTGATAGAGATGTTTTTATGGTTCTTAAACCTATCTTTGGTACTTCTAAATTCTTCATTTGTTAATCACCTTTATATTATAAAAAAATTATTATTTAGCTAAGCAAGCTATATTAAGCGAACTTGATATAGCTTGCTTAGCTTATTTATGTAATCCAAGTGCTAATATTGATAAAGTAGACCAGTCTGTTTCAGGATTTTCTATCCATTCACATTCTATATCTAACTCTTTTAGCCATGCATTAAGACCGCTACTTTCCTTAGAAACATTAGGAAGGTTTCTTCCATAAATATTTTTTATTTCAGCAAGTAGATTCTTTTGATCGTTTTTATCTAATTTTCTTCCAATTAAATTAGAAATATATTCACGACATTCATCGTAGTATACTGCATCATGAGCATATAATTCATTTGCCAAGACTTGTCTTTCATTATTTAAATATTCTCTAATTTCTGCTATTTCATTCTTATTAGATAAATATTTTGCTGAGATTCTAAGAGCCTCCATTTCTTTATCTAATTTTTTAATTGATTTTTCAAGTTTTAAATTTCTCATGTTTTATCTCACTTTACTAACTTAGTTTATTTATCATAAAGATAACTAGAATATTATATCATTAATTATTAATCAATAAAGAGAAATTATAGATGGAAAAATATAATTTCTCTTTATTCATAAGGGGGAGGGGGAATAAGAGTATATTTTGAAGATATGATTAATATCTTATAGATATTTTTACTGCGCATATAGATGATGGCTTTGGAAATGTAGAAGAGATAGAGTTTATAAGGAAGTTAAGAATCCAATTAGAAGAAGCTATGAAACAAGCTAATACATTAAGAGAACGAGGGATGGTTGGTATACTTCTATATTAAATTTAAGAGAGATAGGAGATATATTCAATATAACTACATAAAGAGCTAGACAAACAGAGGTAATGGCACTTAGAAATAGTAGGTGGACTAGAGCCAATTAAGTATAAAAGAATTATACACCAGTATGAAATTAATTTAATATATGTGGAATCAAGATGGTATCATATTGTCCTTAACGGCAGAGAGTTATTTAAGGAGAAGTATATAGAAGGTTTTACCTTAGAGAAGATAGTGGAGAAACATAATATATCAACTTCAACTGTAGGGTGAGTGTTAAAACATGCTAGAAGCATATATAGGTAAATATTAAATTAGTAAGGAAAATGAATATAGAATTGTATTTTTAGTTTCTGATGATGTAGGTATAAAATAATTTGTAATTATTTAAAATGATGTACTATTACTGTAGTTTTTTACTGCATTTAGGACAATGTATTAATTCATTAGATTTTAGCTTTGGGTCAAAAACATATCCACAATATGAGCATTTGTATTGACGTTCTAAATAAAATCCGATGGATAAAATAATAGTCGCTAAGATATATTTAACTAAACCTTCTAATAATGCCATTGGTACAATAGCAAGGAGAATAATAAAAAATCCTATCCTGTTATACTTAATACCTCTTTTAAACTGTTCCTGAGCTTTTTTATCATCCATTATTTTCACCCCAATCATTGTAATGAAGCATACAATTCTTCGTCTTTTATTTACTATTATATCAACATAATTCGTAAAAATATTCCATAAACCCTTTTTTATTAAAGATGTTGTTTGTAAAATAACATATCAATTCACATATGTATTAACAAAGATATGAATCATAGTGTTATTTCTCTTGAGATTTTGACACTTTTAGTAACTTTTGCACCTATAAACGGAACCCGTTAGTATAAAAGTACTCTTTTTTATTTGTTTAATTATGACAAAAAGTGTGACAAATAAAGAAAAATGACCTTATCAAATAGCTTTCAAACTAAGTGATAAAGTCATTCTTGTTAATTATTGGTGCCGCCAGTGGGAATCAAAAAATAGTGTTTTTAGTAATATTCATTAATCTTTGTATACAATGTAATTACTGTATTTGTTAAAGATTTGTGCAAAAGATTTTTTTACTGTTTCCCACTTTCGTAGTGGGAAAAATAGTGGTAAAAAAATAGGCTGTAATAAATTCAGCCTATTTGAACATATCATTGATTTTATCATATTCTTTCATGTTCTTTTCTTTGTTTATTTCTGCATATATCATCATAGTTGTTTTAGGTTCTGTATGACCTACCCAATCCATTACAGTTTTAATATTAATATCTTTACTTATACAATTAGTTATAAAGATATGCCTTAAACTATGATAATGTATATCTGCATCTATTTTAGCTTTCTTAAGAGCTGATTTTAAATGCCTATTAGGTTTCTTATCATCAATGTAATAGCCATTATCCCTACAGAAGATAAGCTTATTATCAAAGTATAATTCACCATGCTTAAGCTTATTCTCTTTATTACTCTTTATGATACGCTTAAGTATAGGTATAAGTAATGCTGGAAGTGGAACTTCTCTAACACTTTTCTTTGTCTTAGGAATGGTAACTCTATATTCATAGATCTTTTTATTATCTTTAGTACGTTCTCCAGTCCATACATACTTAACTGATTTATTAATTTTGATTATCTTATTCTTAAAATCTATATCGCTTTCCTGTAATGCCATAGCCTCGCCTAGACGAGTTCCACATAATAAGCCTAGTAATATTATTCCTTCTAGTTCGTCACCCTGTAAAGCTTCAATAAGAGCCTTCTGATTATCTTCTGAAATATAGTGTACCTTTTCTTCTACAACATCATGATTTTTGGGATATACTATACCTTCTACTGGATTATTCTTAATCTTATTTATTGTTATTGCATATTTAAAGCAATTGCTTAAGCATCTATTCATAGTTTGAATCTGCGATACTGTATGTTTCTCTAAAAGCTTATTACATATTTTTTGTAGGTAGAGTGTATCTATATCAACTATTTTCTTATCATTCAATCCACTATATTTCTTAATATAATTTCTGTAGATTCCTTCCCACTTTTCAAAAGTAGAAGCCTTTAGCTCTTGCCTTTTAATATTCCATAACCAATCATGATAGAAGTTACCAAGAGTAGAGTTATCACTATTTATAGTGTGTGTTTCCTGGTACTCTTTCAATTTTGCTTTAGCTTCTTTTTGAGTTTTACCATATATATCTTTTCTTAGCTGCTTACCTGTTAATGGATCATATCCAGTTGTAATGGAAATACGCCAGTATTTATTACCATTCTTAGTAATCCAACCTGCAGATCCTTCTCCATTTGACCTCTTTGCCATTCTCAATACTCCTTTCTTTTAATTTTAGACATAGTTATTATAAAAATATCGATAGTAACTACAGCTAACTTAGATTTCTTCTCTGTGTTTTTTTATTACTTCATATAATGGAGAATCTTTTGAAATCCATGAACTAACTCCGTCAAATAAATCACCATTAGTTAAGTGAGTTTCGATATCTTCAATAGTTTTACGAATTGCTCTTTCAATTGAAGATATTAGAAGTTCATCATAACCTTTTTTAGAAAACTCTTCGTATGAATAATTAAATACCATTTGTACATTTGGATTAGATAAAAATTCTATTTCAGCTTGTAATGCTGGGAACATTTTATCAACTTTAGATTTCATTTCATCAAAGGAAATTGGCAAACATACTGTGTGGTTTTTGTAATGTAAAACTCTTCTTTTTAAATCTAGTTCGGCATAAGGTATCAATTGCCCATCTTTTATATATCCTTCGTTAATAAGATATTCAATATCTTTATCACTTAATTTATCAAGGTTATTTTCAAATATAGAACTATTATTAATTGGTTTGTTAATTATAAAAAAGTCATAACTAGAGTTAATTAATTGATTAATATTTCTTTTATAAGCAATAGCGATTTTATTTAATACTTCAAATGGAACAATATCAAGAAATCCGTTATAAACATTTTCGATATCTTTTGGATTAACAAAAAGCCTATCAGCTATTGTTTGGAAAGAATCATGTTGAAATTTTATACTTTTATCCAGCTCAACAGCAAAGGTGTTTAGTATTGAACCACTTAATACGTGAAAAGGAATATCTAAAGTTTCTGATATTTTTTGTAATGTATTTAAGTCCGGAGTACGTTGATTTTGTTCGTATTTAGCAATAGCAAATTTACTTAATCCTAGAGAAGTTGCTAGCTCTTCTCTAGATATTCCTCGAAGTTTACGAAAATATTTAATTCTATATCCAGTTTTCATAAATATCACCTCAACAACATAATAACACAAAGTGGGTGTATATCAAATAAGAATCTAAAAAAAACAATTGACAATACCCAAAGAGGGTGCTAATATTCAAATATACCCAATCAGCACCCAAAACGTACCTGGAAGGAGGGGAGTATATGAAGTATAAAATTAAAGCTTTAAGAGTTGGCCAAGGAATAAAGGCAGGAGATTTTGCTGATGAGTTAGGAATTTCAAGAGAATATCTAAGACTTATAGAAAATGGAAAAGCAAAAAATCCTAATAGAGAATTAATGATTAAAATTGCAAAGGCTCTTAATTCAACAGTACAAGAATTATTCTTTAGTGAAGAAGAATAACCACCATAAAATTAAGGTGGTTAAACTCAATGCAAAATTGTGGTGAGTAGCGTATCTAAAATCGGTATTGACGATTTAGAAATTTTAAAGTGTATTATATGCACTTTAGGAAAGACGAAAGTAAAGTGTAATGCTTTATATATTATTTCTGCTTATCATACAAGCCACAGGACAAGCTATATATGATAAGAGGATAAATTATACTACTAAAATATAAAAAGGCTCTAATGAGCTGATAGGAGGGTTAAAGAATGGAGCATTTAGAAAGTCAACCAATAACCATACAAGAGTATAGAGAAAAGCTTAAGAAAAAAACTTGTGATACTCATGAGTTAGCTGAAATATTAGGTGTTTCATACGCAAAAGCATTAAGAATTACAAGGATTGAAGGTTTTCCTAAATTGAAAATTGGGAGAGATATAAGAATTATACTAAGCAAGCTAGATGATTTTTTAGAAGATCATATTGGAGAATGTTTATAAGGGGGGAAGCGTATGGGAGCAATAAAGAAAGCCTATGATGAAGGTGTGCTGCATACTATTGATTTACATTTAACTCCATGCTTTATAGGTGTATTAAATGCTATATGTAATTCTAATATTAGTGATACAAGGAAGGTGAAAGAAATAAAAGAATCTCTAAATGAATATGATGAGGTTCAAAATTTGATATGGAGGGATAATGAATGAATGTTAAGTTGTTAATTAAGTATGTTGAACTTTGTACTATATGGAATAAAGAAGTAACATGGCAAGGTGTAAGAGCGTTTAAAGTAGCTTTTAAGTAGGTGATAAGTTTGCATATAGTTGAACGTGAAATAAGAAAAAAATATAGATATTCAAACTTAAGTTATGTATTTGATGTTTATATGGAATGTGAGTATAGAGCTAATCTTACTAAAGGAGAATACGACGGATTATTGCCAGGAGAATTTAGGTTTGATTACGAAAGTTGGGAGAGAAGGTTAGGGATTTCTAAAAAGCAATTAGTAAGAGCTATAAAGGAATTGACTATTAATAATGCAGTAATAGTGCAAACTTTTAAAGGGAGAAGGGGGATTTCTAGTAAGTATTTTTTAACAAGATTTGAGGAACAGAAAAAAGAACAGAATGAAGAACTTAAAAGGAACTTAAAAGGAACAGAAATAAGCCTTGAAAATACAGAGTTTGAAGGTAATGAAGGAACAGAAAAGGGAACTCAAAAGGAACAGAATGAGGAACAGAAAAAGGTTCACTCATCTAGATATAATAATCTAGATATAATATCTAATAATACTATATCTAAAGATATAGTATGTAGCACTAAAGTGCAACCAATAGTAGAAAAGTGGAATAGTCTAAATATCCAAAAGATAGTTTGCGTTAAGGAAGGAACTAACAGATATAAGCTATTAAATGCAAGGATTAAAGAATATGGAATAGATAATGTGTTAAAGGCTATTGATAATATAAATTATAGTTCATTCCTTAGGGGGCAAAGTAAGAGCAACTGGATAATAACTTTTGATTGGTTAATTAGACCTAATAACTTTATAAAAGTTCTAGAAGGTAACTATTCCGATAAAGAAGGACAAGCTTTAAATAATTCTATTTCAAAAGAAGTGGAGGAATGGCTAAATGAGTAAAAATGAATTTATGGAGTATATCCGTTTTCTCAAAGAGTTATTTCCAAGAGCTAATATACCTACAAGTAAAGAGGGATTAAATGTATGGTATAAAGCATTTGAAAATACTCATATCAATGTAGCTAAAGAAATGACACAGATGTATTTACAAGAAGAACAAAACGGATTTAATTATGCTAGGTTATTAGCATATAAGAGTAGGGCCATGGCGAATAGGAATAATACTTTTGAATCAGATGATAAAAGAGAACAATGCATGATGTGTAACTCAACAGGAGCTGTTCAAGTAGAAGTTAATACAAATGGTCATATATACTTAAGATTTTATAAGTGTAAATGTAAGAATGGCTCTAATTTATCAGATGCATTTAAGTTGATAACAGATGATTTATTAAAAGATAAGATATTTGAATGTGGAGTATTCAAAATAAAAAGAGCTTAAGAATACGGCAATATTCTTAAACTCACTTGGAGTTATCCAAGGATAACTATAGTCTCAATACAACTATAGTATATCCTAATAGCTCCTAAATAATCAATGTTAATAGGAGGAAAAGGTAATGAAATATGAAGAAAAGGTGAAATTAATAGAAAGTATTATAGAAAATGAATTTCAACATGTACAGGAATATGAAGAAGTAAATTTTATTGATAATGATGTAGAGCAAAAAGAGTTAACAGCAGCAAGGCAAAAAGCCTATGAAGAATTAAGAAAGATAGATACAGAAAATAAACATTGGGAGGAATTAGACAATATTGATTGTGCATATGTAGGTGAATGGATTAATCTGTGTAGATTTTATTTTAAACAAGGTGTTGCAGCTGGATTAACAAACTTAAAATTCCTAAATGATATAAATGCAGGACAAGTTTTGAGGTGATTGTATGGCAAAGATACAGATTAGTTATGAGAATGAAATGGAAAAAATGAAGATATTAGAAACGCTATCTAAGGGATTAGAAATAAGGAATATAACAAAGCCATATAAGACAGGAAGATATACAAGAATTTATGTGAACGTTAAGTAGGGGGAGTGCATTATGTCAGAAGTAGTTAAATTTAAAAGCAAAGACCAATTGATAGAAGAAGAAATTATGAAAGCTTCATTATCTATACCAGAAGGAATAAAAAGGGAAAGATTTATAAGATTGGAGTTAGGTACAGAGTTGCCTACAGATAGATTATTAATAAGCAATATATTAATAGAAAAGAAACTTAGATTAAGAGAAATATATAAAGATCTCGATTATTATGAAGGTGAATTAAATAGGACTAATAAAATATTGAAATCGGGTATGGTTACAAGTGAAAGTGGAATTAAATCTTATGAAAGTTATAAGAAGCAGCTAGAAGGACTATTAGTTGCATATGGTAAAGAGCTTGATACTCATGGATTACTATTAGTATATTTAGTAGAATTAATTGATAAATACTTTTCAAATGATGAGATAATTCAATTGTTAGGTGGAGAATATACACAAGCTAATAGAATTAAAGAGTTTTACGATAAAAGAGAGAGTGGCACTAAATGTTTATGTGAGAGTTATATAATTCACCATATAGAGTATAGATGGAGAAAAGGAAGGTGCAAGGATTTTATTGATTGTCCTAGATATGAAATGCCACTATTCTACTGTTTAAGTGATTATATATGGAAGTGTATAAAAGAGGATCCAAAAGCAAGAATGGAGATGGATAGGGTAACAGAAGAACTATTTTCAGAGTGCATGGTAAATGTGGTATGTGATGAAAATGGTAATGTTATTGAAACTGAAAAAGTAGTTCAAGAACTAACGGCAAAAGAGCTTATAAAGAATTATAGAGGTAAGTTTATCAATGACTTAAAGAAAATAAATGTATTTGATGATAGTAAAAAATATAAAATAAAGAGAGTTGTTGATGGAATATATGATGTATTAGATAATGAGAAAAATGTAGTAGGAAGAATATATAAATAGATAGTTAAAGTATTGAAAACACTAGCTTTATGAAGAGTTTTATGTTATAATAAACGTAAAGATAAACATAAAAATTAAATAGTTTAGTACCCCACTTGAAGAAGTGGAAAGCTTATATAAGGCTACGGGAAATATATCAGTTAATACTGAATGTTATCCTGTAGCCTTTTTGTTTTGTCTTGAAGGAGGGAAAGTATGGAACAACAAGCTAGAGAAGCAAGAAACGCTTATATGAGAGCGTGGAGAGCTAAGAATAAGGAAAAGGAAAAAGCAGCTCAAGAGAGGTACTGGAAAAAGAAAGCACAGGAAGGAAGTGAGAAAGTATGCAAGCAGTAATCATAACAGGAATGATATGTACCACATTAATAGCATTATCTTTAATTACAACTAGAAGAATTAGAAATAAGGAGTGAGTAGAAAATGAGTTTCGTTCAAGAATTTAATAAAAAATATGATGAAAGAGATAAATTTATAAAATCTAAAGAAAAACAATTATTAGATTGCAGCAATAAATTAAATAATGCAAAAAAGGCTGTAGAAACTGCAAATAAGGAATATTTTTTAAATATTACTGAAAATGCGCTAATGAATTTAAGAAATGCTAAGAGTGAACTTAAGCTAGCTGAATCTGAATTTGAAAGTGTTAATGAGGAATTGTTGCAGTAAAAAAAGAAATTTTTGTTTGTATATAATTCTAAAGATATATATGACGAAGTAGTAGAGATATACGTTAAGAGTGCCTTAGATAAAGACATGGATAAAATAAACAAGCTTGAAGACGAATTAAAAAAGTTAAAAGAGAAAATGTTTGAAAAGTGGATTATGGTAGAGGATGAAGTTACTAATATAACAGGAAAGATAAACAAGTTGTATCTATCAGATAGAGAAAGATTAGATTTATGTAGTAAAATTGATAATTTTATATGGGGTAAGTCTTGGGATTTAGAAGAAATAGGATTAAGTGCATGGCATACCAAGAGACATACTAATGAGATTATAGAAAATTCTATTGAAAAGAAAAAGTGTTAGTAACTTATTTTTAAGGAGAAAAGTGTATGGAATATGAAGAAATAATGAATCTAACAAAAAGAGAGTTAGATTTACAGAAGAGAGAAAGAGATATTTCTGAAAAAGAAAAACAAATATTAAAAAAAGAAGATGATTTAAAAAGAAATAATTTTAATTTTAACTTTAGAAAGGTTAGATAGTATAAATTAACTTAATTAATGAAAGGAGGAATAAAGTATGGATGGTTTAATATTAGAGAAATTACAAGTTATGATAGAAGCTTCAACAAAGCCCTTTAGAGACGAAATAAAAAAGGCTCAGGACTATGTTAAAGAAACTACGAAGGTTGTAAATGCAGAGGTAAATAAAATCAAAGGACTTTTTAAATCTTTAGGTAGGTTTGTAATAACTCTAGGAATAGGAAAAGCACTTATGAGTAGCATTAAGTCTGCTATGAGAGTAGAATCAGCTATCCAACAAATAACTCGTACAATGGGCGAGAGTACTAATCAATTTTTAAAGTGGTCAAAGGCGAATGCTTTGGCATTTAATATGTCTCAATCAGATGCCATGAACTATGGGGCTATCTTCTCTAACTTAGTAAGTACTTTTAGTAGTGGAACCAAGGAAACTTTACAATATACTATTGATTTATTAAAAGCTTCTTCTATTATAGCAAGTGGTACTGGTAGAACTATGGAAGATGTAATGGAACGTATTAGATCTGGTTTACTAGGTAATACAGAAGCTATTGAAGATTTAGGAGTTAATGTGAATGTTGCTATGCTACAGAGTACAGAAGCATTTAAAAGATTTGCTAATGGCAAGTCGTGGGACCAATTATCTTTCCAAACACAACAACAAATTAGATTAATGGCAATATTAGAGCAAACAAGCAATAAGTTTGGTGGGGAAGTATTTAACAATACTAATTCCAGTTTACAACAATTTGTAGCAGTTCTTAAAGACGTTGCTTTAAATATAGGAAATGCTTTCTTACCTATTATGAATGTAGTAATGCCTATTTTAACTAACTTTGCTATGGGGTTAAGAACAGTAACAGCTTATGTAGCCACTTTTATGCAAACTTTATTTGGATATAAGCCATCTAATAAAACTGGTGTTGGAGGAGCGACAGGACAAGTTAATGCACTAGGAAATGCAGCTACTAAAACTGGACAAAAAGCTAAGAAAGCACAAAAAGAAGTAAATAGACTTCTAGGTGGATTTGATGAAATAAATGTGTTAAGTAAAAATAGTAATTCTGATAGTGGAGGTAGTGGAACGAATACACCGACAACAGGCGGAGGAGTATTAGACTTTAGCAATGCTGAAATACTTGAACCAGATACAAGCGGTTTAGAATCTGCAGTTGCTAAGTTTAAGACAATATTTGCTCCAGTTGTAGAGAGTTTTGAAAATTTAAAAGAATCACTTAAACCTTTTATTGATAATATTGTGGAAAACTTAAAGTGGTTCTGGGATGAAATATTAGTACCATTCGGAACATGGACTATAAGCGAAATAATACCAGAGTTTTTTAACATATTAGCTGGTGTGCTGGATATATTAAATCCAATAATAGATGTTTTTCAAGAATTAGGAGCATGGTTATGGGATAGTTTTCTTCAACCGATTGCTAGCTGGACAGGTGGTATCATAGTTACTGTTTTAGGAGAAATCGCTGATGTGTTAAGCAATATTGGTGATTGGATGAAAGAGCATAAGGGAGTAATAGAAGCAATTACAATTGTGGTCGGAAGTTTTGCTTTAGCTTGGGGATTAGTTAATGGTGCTATGAAAATTTGGAATATAGGAGTTGGTTTGTGGAACTCTATAGGTCTTATAGCTACAGGAGTTACGATAGGATTTACGAGTGCTATGAAATTTTTAACTGGCCCTATAGGGTTAGTTATTGCAGCAATAGGAGCAGTAATAGCAATAGTAGCTTTACTAATCAAAAACTGGGATAAGATTAAAGAAGTTGCAAGTAATGTATGGAATAGTATACAGGAAACTTGGAATAAAGTTGCGACTTGGTTTGATGTTAATGTAGTACAACCAGTATCTAATTTCTTTTCTGATATGTGGGAAGGAATCAAGAAGTCTGCAAGTGATGCTTGGGATTGGATACTAGGTTTATTCTCAAAAGGTGGGAAGGTATTCTCCGGAATAGTAGGAGCTATAGGAGATGTTTTTAAGAAGATAGTAAATTCTATTATAGGCGGAATAAATAAAGTTATAGCAATACCTTTTAATAAGATTAATGGATTGCTTAATAAAATTCGAGATGTAGAAGTGCTAGGATTTACACCTTTTGATGGCTTCTGGGGATATAACCCATTACCAGTGCCAAGAATACCTATGCTAGCTAAAGGTGGTATTGTAGATAGTGCTACTCTTGCAGTAATAGGAGAACGAGGTAAAGAAGCCGTAATGCCTTTAGAAAATAATACAGGGTGGATTAGTCTATTAGCAGATAAATTAGCTTCTAGAATGCCACAAGGAGGAAATACTTCATATCCAAATGGTCCTTTATCAATAAGATTAGAGATTAGTGGAACAGAACTTGGAAGAGTAGTTATAGACAATATGAATAAGTTATTTAGGCAAGAAGGGAAAATTTTATTAAATTTATAAGAGGTAGTTATATATGATAAAGATTAATGGAGTGATGCATTATGATGTTTAACTTTTTCAGCGATTTAAAGAAAGGTGAATACTCTTTTAAAGACTTTAAATCCTTCTGCGATAAGATAAAAGTTACATTTAAAATGAGACATCAAAAAAAGATTGTTATAAAAGCATATAACCTTTATGTTAAAGGATTAAATGAATATGACAAGATAGTAAGTTATGGAATAGATCTGATAGAAGATGCAGAACGTATTGTTGACAAAATAGATGATAAAGGAAAAGCTTACTTAACAAGATGTATGCATAATGAGTTTAGAGATTCATTTATACAGAGTGGTGATTTAAAAAGGACAAGGGAATCAGATTTAACTTTAAGTATAAATAAGAATGTAAAGAGAATTATGGACTGGGATTTTAAGTAGCATTTATGGGTACTTAGCTAGATGCTAGGTACCTTTAAAATAATTATAAAAATACCATAAACCTTTAGTATTTGGTAGTTCTCACGTATATAAGGAGGAGAGATGTTGTATATAGATCAAGTTAAAAAGATAGATATAAATGATTTATCCTCAAAATCAAAGGGGAATGAAGCAGTAGCTGTAGTAGTTAAAGGTAGAAGTAAGGATAAGAAAACTATAGTTTATTTAGATAGTCAAAAGAATAGGTTTGGAGAAAAAAAGTTTTTTATATGCCCATACTGTGGAGAATTAAGGCAGCATCTATATTATGTACAAGGTGATTGGAAGTGTAGGGAATGTGGAAACTTAAAGTATAGGAGCACATCTACTTATAGAAAAGGTATGGATTATTGTGATTTAAAGATAGATAAGATACTCGATAAGTTAAAAGTAGAACATAAAATAGGGTATTATACAGGTGATTTAATGCCTTATATAAAGCCTAAGAAAATGAGGTGGACAACTTACTCAACTCTAATAAGAGAGCTTAAATACTGGCAATGTGAGAGGGCAGATAGATGGCTTAAATATGTATCTTTGAGGTTGAGGAAATAATATAGGCAGGTGAAAAGGAGAATGAGCAATGAGGAGTTAGTAAAGTTATATCAAAGTGGAGATAATAAAGCCTTAGATAAGCTTATAGAGCAGAATAAAGGTATAGTGTATAAGATAGCTAATAAATATAAATATGTTAATCGTAGATATGATAAAGATAGTCAAGAAGTACCAGAAGACTTAGTACAAGCTGGATATTTAGGATTAATTGAAGCAGCTCAAAGATATAAATTTGATTGTGAGAATAGAGCTCAATTTATAACCTATGCAGTTTACTGGATAAGTAGAGAGATACATACTTGTGTAAATGGTAGAGGAGATAAAGAGACTTTTAATAATAAGTTTTATAGTGAATGTGGAAGTCTTAACGTTCTTGTAGGCGAGGAGAATGATATGGAGCTTGGAGAACTTATAGAGGACGTAGATTATGGCTTTGAGAATGTAGAGGAGATAGAGTTTATAAGGGAGCTAAGAACCCAGTTAGAAGAAGCTATGAAACAAGCTAATACATTAAGAGAACGAGAGATACTTAAGTTTAGATATGGCTGGGACACTTCTATACTAAATTTAAGGGAGATAGGAGATATATTCAACATTACTACGGAAAGAGCTAGACAAACAGAGGTAATGGCACTTAGAAAACTTAGGAATAGTAGATGGGCTAGAGCCAATGCTAAAGAGTTTAATAAGCTAGGATATATAGATGATTTCTATGTAGAAGTATTGAGGTCAAATGGAGTTGATATATAAGGTGTAGGGTAGTTACCTATGCCTTATTATTTTGGAGGGATAGTTATGGTTAAAGCTAAAAATATAAGAAAAATAAAAGAAGATCTAGAAAGATATAAGAAATTGCTGGAGAAGGAAACGGATTTTATTAAGAGTTTAAAGTATAAAAGATTAATAAGAGAATGTGAGTTTAATTTACATGATGTAGAGATACAATTATATAACTTTGATATATATATTCATAATGATGAAGGATTGCATAAAAAGATGTTTATTGATAGATACATTTATAATGTACCAGTTCGGTGGATAGCTGATAAATATAATATGTCTATATCATCAGTATATAGGTTTTTGGATAAAGCTAGAGAGGTGTTTGAAAAGGAAATATGATTTACAATTATTGATACTATATAATAAAGGAAAATGAAATATTTTGTAGAATAGTTTATTTATGATAGATTTCAAATAAGAATAAGGGAGTTGATTTCTTGTCTGATGGTATTAAAGATTTGGTATTGAATAAGGCTGTAGATGAATTACTTAATTTAATCATAGGAAAAGAAAAGAAAGATATAATTAATTACTTAACAAAAGATGACTTAAAAAAGATATTAAAAAAAGAAATGATTAAGTTTAGTGAATCAGATACTTTTAAAAATGAATTTGTTAATGTTAGATATGTACAAGATAGTGATATTATAAAAAAAATCGACATAAAGGACATAAACCCATCAAATAGTATCGAAATACTAAGAGAAAAAATACGTCCAGTAGTAGATGTGTGCTTTGTGAGTGATTATAGTGATGATAAAGATATAATTCTTTCATATATAGTTAAAAACTATAGAAATTCTGCATCTCTAAAAGTAAATTTAAAGGATTTGCTAATAAAGCAAGAAGAAATTTATAAAAATACAGAGAACAAGTTAAAAGAACACACAGATATGTTGGAGAAAATAATTGAACAAACAAATGAGGAAAAACGCAAAAAGGATATGATGAAAAACCAACTTTTCGATGAGTTATTAGGAGTGCTAAATGATATTTCTAATAGATATACCTACTATGTTATGAAAGATTCTTATACATATAAAAATGATGATCCTGATGAAGAAAGAAGAAAAGCGATGATAAAGTTTCAAATGAAGGAAGGCGTAAAAGATGTGTTAAGTAAGCTAGATATATATGTTAAAGAAGATTTTTTTAAGATACCAGTGAAATGCCAAATTTATAATGAAAAAATATCTATAATTAAGCCAGTTTCAACTGTTATAGATTATTCGATATATTGTACCAACATGTTTAAGAAACCTAGCATAGAGAAAATTGATAAGGTAATATCGAGTTATTCTAATTACCTAACTAATAATTTTAGTAAGGGACTGTTAGAGCTTAAAAAGAGTTTAAATAATTTTTTATTTTATACTAGAATAGACACACCAATTATTAACGATATAGGAAATGCAAATTTTGATGTAAAAGATTTAAGAAATGCAATAAAATCAGTAGGAGATAGTCTTATATATTTGTATAATGAATTAGAGTAGAATTCAAGTTATAGGAATGGTCTTTAAGGAGAAATGAATTGCATACCTAGAAAATTCTTTTATGTGACATTGATGAAAAGAGAATAAAAAATATCTGTAAAGATACTCATATGAATTGAGTATCTTTTATTTTTGTGTTTTTAAAGTGGGAAAAGAAGTGGTAAACAAATAAAAATGACCTTATCAAATGCTAGTTAAACCAAGTGATAAAGTCATTTCTTTAATTTAATGGTGCCGCCAGTGGGAATCGAACCCACATGGTTTCCCGCACGATTTTGAGTCGTGTGCGTCTGCCAGTTCCGCCATGGCGGCATGTTTTTTTGAGAACGTAATTATATTACCATAAGTAGAAGAATAATTCAATAGATAAAAAATTCAACCTTTATAGGCAAAATTTTTATATTTTTATGTTGTGGTAATGGTGGACATTTGCTAGAATATAACTAGGATAAAATTAACCCTAGCGGGACAATTTTTGACCTAGTATATAATATAACTTTTTTATAGTTATAATAATTAGGGAGGAGAAAACAATATGATGTATTCAAGAGAAGTTGAAGAAATGTGTGTAATTGCTAAAGGCCCAAATCATGGAGCAGCTCCAATACCTGAAGAAGGTAAATGGGTACAAGCTAAAGAAGTAAAGGATATTTCAGGTTTAACTCACGGAATTGGTTGGTGTGCACCTCAACAAGGAGCATGTAAATTAACTCTTAATGTTAAAGATGGAATTATTGAAGAAGCATTAGTTGAAACAATAGGATGTTCAGGAATGACTCACTCAGCTGCAATGGCTTCAGAAATCTTACCGGGTAAGACTATATTAGAAGCTTTAAACACAGACTTAGTTTGTGATGCTATTAACACAGCTATGAGAGAATTATTCTTACAAATAGTTTATGGAAGAACTCAAACTGCTTTCTCAGAAGGTGGACTACCTATCGGAGCAGGTCTTGAAGATTTAGGAAAGGGTCTTAGATCACAAGTTGGTACTATGTACGGAACTTTAGCTAAGGGACCTAGATACCTAGAAATGGCAGAAGGATATGTAACTAAGGTTGCTGTTGATGAAGATAACGAAATTACTGGATACAAGTTTGTTCACCTTGGAAAGATGATGGAAATGATCGGAAAAGGTATGGATGCAAACGAAGCTTTAACTAAGGCATCTGGTCAATACGGAAGAGTAGACGACGCTGCTAGATTAATAGATCCAAGACACGAATAATTAATTGATAGGGAGGAATAATCATGCCATTATTTGAAAGTTATGAAAGAAGAATAGGACAAATAACACCTGTACTAGAAAAGTACGGTATGAAAACATTAGAAGATGCTAAAGCAGTATGTGAATCAATCGGTGTTGATCCATATGCAATAGTAAAAGAAACTCAACCAATCGCATTCGAAAATGCTGGATGGGCTTACGTTTTAGGTGCTGCTATAGCTATAAAGAAAGGTTGCAAGAAAGCTGCTGATGCTGCTGAAGCAATCGGAGAAGGATTACAAGCTTTCTGTATACCAGGATCTGTTGCAGATGACAGAAAGGTTGGATTAGGACACGGTAACTTAGGAGCTATGCTTTTAAGAGATGAAACTGAATGTTTCGCATTCTTAGCTGGTCACGAATCATTCGCTGCAGCTGAAGGTGCTATTAAAATAGCTGAAAAAGCTAACAAAGTAAGAAAGCAACCATTAAGAGTTATCTTAAACGGTCTTGGAAAAGATGCTGCTATGATAATATCAAGAATTAATGGTTTCACATATGTTGAAACTTCATTTGACTTCTACACTGGAGAAGTTAAGGTAGTAAGAGAAAAAGCATACTCTAACGGACCAAGAGCTAAGGTTAGATGCTACGGTGCTAACGACGTTAGAGAAGGTGTTGCTATAATGCACATGGAAGGTGTTGACGTATCAATAACTGGTAACTCAACTAACCCAACAAGATTCCAACACCCAGTTGCTGGAACATACAAGAAAGAATGTATAGCACAAGGTAAGAAATACTTCTCAGTTGCATCAGGTGGTGGTACTGGAAGAACTCTTCACCCAGATAACATGGCAGCAGGTCCAGCTTCTTATGGTATGACTGATACTATGGGAAGAATGCACTCAGATGCACAATTCGCTGGATCATCTTCAGTTCCTGCTCACGTTGAAATGATGGGATTAATCGGTGCTGGTAACAACCCAATGGTTGGTATGACTGTTGCAGTTGCTGTTGCTGTTGAAGAAGGAATGAACAAGTAGTCTTTACTTAGTTGGAATATATAAAGCACACTATTAGAATAAGCTAATAGTGTGCTTTTTAATAAGTATTTTTAGAAATGTAATTATATAAGTCTTCCATTATCAAATCTCCACCAAGCCTATAGTTATAATCAGAATTTGAAACTATAGATTTATTATAGCTCCAGGTGGCATTCCATAACTTAGCTATAAAAATATACTTATTTAATTTATCTACATGGTAAGAAGTACAATCTCCAAAGTAAAAGAATAATAGTTTCTTTCTTATGTCCTTGGATAAAAACCATGATAGTGTAGCTAGGTCATAGTAAATATCATTCATTCCTATAAAATCAAAATCAACTAAGTAGACTTTGTTATTTTTATATAAGATGTTAGAAGGATTTAAGTCGTTATGGCATAATCCTAAGTTTATATCTTTAGAAAGCTCTTCTTCTAAGAGATTTAATTTATGAATTATAAATTTCGTGTATGGAGGAAGAGAAAAATTTATTTTTTCTAAATGAGAGAAATTGTTTTTGATTTTTTCAAAAGGATTATTATAAGTATTGATAGAAATAGAGTGTAACTTTTTTAATTCTGATGATATAGATTTTAAAAAAGTTTCTGTATTTTGCAGTTTTTCATCTAAATTTGCATTGGATATATATTTGTTAAATAAAATTTTCTTTGAAGTGAAAATTCCTTTGGGTGTAATATCCTTATCTTCTAATAGTTTAATAAGCTTCGTATTATTCCTTTTTGTAACTTTTAAAAAGTATTTTTTATGGAAAATGGTTATATTATATGTAGAGTTATTTAGGCTATTTATTGGAGTTATTTTTAATATATTTTTCATTTTAGTCTTCCTTTCAATATTAATTTATTATATCAAAAAGATTAAAATAACAAAGTTGTATATATTATAAATTAAAGTATAATAAAATAAAAAGGATGTGTGAATTTATGAAGATTATAAAAAAAGATGGTAGATTGCAAGAGTTTGATAAGAAAAAGATTTTTACTAGTTTAGATAATGCATCTAAAGATGTAGAGGGGATTGCATTAAATGAGTCAGATATTAAAATACTAGTTGAAGATATTTGCAAGAAGTTAGAAAGCATTAGAAAAAATGATAATCCAAGCTCTAGCTATGAAATTATAGGTGTGATTATTGATGTATTAAAAAAAGATGGATTTGCACCAATAGCTAAATCTTTTGTTGAATATTAATATTTTGCAAATTGTGTTGACAAATTATTGAATACATCATAGTATGATAGTATAAAAGTTAATAGGCCTCGGTAGGTGAGGTTACTACAAGGATACGGGTCGCTGCCGTAAAAGAATGGAAACATTTTTAACTGGTTAGCAGGTTTTGCCGAACAAAGAAGGTTTAACTTAATGCGATTTCATTGCCTTGCAGAGCCAAAACTCAAACGAGAAAGTATTATTATAGTTAATTATGCCTTCGTCAGTTTGAGTTGACGGAGGCTTTTATTATTTTTTGAAAAATCAGGAGGTGAAAAAGAATGGAATCTGGAAATGGCAGTACGGAAAATGGAAGTATTAAAATTGAAGATAGTGATGTGTATCTGGATAAAGATCCTTTCTTTTTTACCCTTTTAACACCTTTCTGTTTTCAATTCTAAAACGAACATTATCCAAGTTACTAAATTTTCAAATTCAAAAAACAAAGTCTGTGGTTAAAAAATAGAATTTTTAACCCTTAGTTTCTTATTGCCTTTTTTAGGCGATAAGTAGATTGATTTAGTAAGGAGGAAAGAAAAATGTTAAAGGAAAGAATATTAACAGATAGACTAATTACATTAGGCAGAATGTCTAAGGCTGAATTATTTAATGAATTAAATACCAATATAAATGGATTATCAAATAAGATGGTAGAAGAAAGAAGAGATAAGTTTGGTAAGAATGAAGTAATACATGAAAAGGAAGCACCATGGATTATAGAGTTGTTAAAATCATTTATAAATCCTTTTAATATAGTTTTAGTTATATTAGCAATTGTATCTACTTTTACAGATGTAATTATTCCAAAGGCTGAAGATAGGAGTTTTACTGCAATAATAGTTATTTTAACTATGGTAACAGTAAGTGCTTTGTTACAATTTTTTCAAGAGAGAAAATCAAAGGATGCTACAAACAAGCTTAAGGCTATGGTTAAGACAACAACTTTAGTGAAAAGAGATGGTGAAGAGGCAAAAGAAATTGATATGGCAGAAGTAGTGCCTGGAGATATCCTATATTTATCTGCAGGTGATATGATACCAGCAGATATTAGAGTTATATCTTGTAAAGATTTATTTGTTGGGCAATCTTCATTAACTGGTGAGTCTGAACCTGTAGAAAAATTGGATCATTTAAAAGAAAGAGATAGAGGGATAGCAATATGTGATTTAGATAATATCCTTCTACTTGGCACCAGTATAATAAGTGGAAGTGCTATTGGTGTTGTAGTATCAACAGGGAATGATACCTATCTTGGTAGCATAGCAGTGGAAATATCTAATAAGGAAGAAGAAACAAGTTTCCAAAAAGGTGTTTCAAAGGTAAGTATGCTATTAATTAAATTTATGATGATTATGGTTCCTATAGTGTTTGTGATTAATGGAATTACTAAGGGGGATTGGTTACAAGCGTTTTTGTTTGCAATATCAATTGCTGTAGGACTAACTCCAGAAATGCTTCCTATGATTGTGACTACAAATTTAGCTAAGGGTGCTATGTCTATGGCAAAAAAGAAGACTGTAGTTAAAAAGATAGATGCAATTCAAAATTTTGGTGCTATGGATATTTTGTGTACAGATAAAACTGGAACACTAACATTAGATAAAATAGTTGTGGAAAAGCACTTAAATATAAAAGGAGAAGAAGATTTAAGAGTGCTAAGACATGCCTATTTAAATAGTTATTTTCAAACAGGCTTAAAGAACTTAATGGATGTTGCAATATTAGAACATGGAAGAGAAGCAGGATGTGATAAAGAAGAAGAGAGGTTTAAAAAAGTAGATGAGATACCATTTGATTTTACTAGAAGAAGAATGTCTGTTGTTTTAGAAGATAAGGTTGGAAAGAAACAGCTTGTAACTAAAGGTGCAATTGAAGAGATGCTAAATATTTCTTCTTACGTAGAAATGAATAGTGAAGTTGTTAAATTAACTGATGAATTAAAGAAAAAAGTATTAGATACAGTTAATGATTTAAATGGGGAAGGCATGAGGGTAATTGGAGTAGCTCAAAAAAATAATATTGAGGATATAATGGAATTTGGTGTTAAAGATGAGAAAGATATGGTTTTAATTGGATATATAGCATTCTTGGATCCACCAAAGGAATCTGCAGCTGAAGCTATTAGGGAATTAATTAAATACGGTGTAGATGTAAAAATATTAACTGGAGATAATGATTCTGTAACAAAGAAGGTTTGTAAGGAAGTTGGATTAGATGTTAATTATATACTTCTTGGAAATAATGTGGATATTATGAGTGATGAAGAGTTGTCAATAGCAGTTGATGAAACTAATGTGTTTGCGAAATTATCACCATTACAAAAGTCAAGAATTATAAAGGTATTAAAAGAAAAAGGTCATGTTGTAGGTTTTATGGGGGATGGAATAAATGATGCGGCTGCCCTTAAAGAAGCTGACGTAGGTATTTCTGTAGACACTGGTGTAGATATAGCTAAAGAATCTGCAGATATAATATTACTTGAAAAGAGTTTAATGGTTTTGGTTGATGGAGTTAAAGAAGGTAGAAGAGTCTTTGGAAATATAATTAAATATATTAAGATGACAGCAAGTTCAAATTTTGGAAATGTATTTTCTGTACTTGTGGCTAGTGCATTTTTACCTTTCATGCCAATGCTATCTATTCAATTATTAGTACAAAACTTATTATATGATTTCTCACAACTATCAATTCCTTGGGATAGAATGGATAAAGAGTATATAGAAAGACCCAAAAAGTGGGATGCAAAGGACATAGGAAGATTCATGATGTTTATAGGACCTTTAAGCTCAGTGTTTGATATTATAACTTTTTTGGTAATGTGGTTTGTGTTAGGAGCTAATACAATTGAGAATCAAGGGTTATTTCAAACAGGTTGGTTTGTAGTGGGGTTATTATCTCAAATACTAATTGTATATATGATTAGAACAGAAAAGGTTCCATTTATTCAAAGTAGACCAACTATACCAGTTATATTATTAACAACAGCAATAATGTTAATAGGGATTATGATTCCTTTTACTGCTATTGGAGAAGGCTTAGGTTTTGTTGCATTACCAAAAGTGTATTTCTTAATGGTTATTTTAATATTAGTTGGATATTGTGGTTTGGTGCAAAGTGTTAAAAAGATTTATATAAAGAAGTTTAATAACTGGTTATAGAATAAAAATCCGAATGTTGTCTCCTTTTGATTAAGGATAACATCCGGATTTTGTTTATAAAATCGATATGAAATTTAAATTTTATAAAAAATATTCGTAAATGCTATTGAAAAATGTCGAAAGTTATCTTATTATAAATCGGGGGCAAATTTCAGAAGTATGAAAGAGTGGTAAAATGAAAAACTTATTTAAAAAGGATGGTCTTTTAGACAATTTCTTTGAAATATCAAAAAATAATACAAGTGTTAGAACTGAAATGGTTGCAGGTATTACTACGTTTATGACTATGGCGTATATATTAATAGTTAATCCTTCAATACTTTCAGCAGCAGGAATGGATCAAGGAGCAGTATTTACAGCAACAGCTTTATCAGCTTTAGTTGCTACATTAATTATGGGATTATATGCAAAATTACCATTTGCTCAAGCACCAGGAATGGGACTTAATGCCTTTTTTGCTTTTACAGTAGTTTTAGGGATGGGATATTCATATCAATTCGCATTAACAGCAGTTTTCCTAGAAGGTATTATATTTATTCTTTTAACTTTATTTAATGTACGTGAAGCAATTGTTGATTCTATACCATCTAATATTAAGAAGGCAATATCAGTTGGGATTGGGTTGTTTATTGCTTTAATTGGACTTGAAGGAGCTGGAATTATAGTTCATCCACAAGATGGTGGAACAATAGTTGCTCTTGGAGATATAACTAGTGGAACAGCTTTACTTGCAATAATAGGTATTCTTATTACTGGAATATTATTGGTAAGAAAAGTTAAAGGAGCTTTATTTATCGGAATGTTAATTACTGCTGTAGTTGGGATTCCAATGGGTGTTACACCAGTGCCAACAACTATAGTTAGTGCGCCACCATCAATAAGCTCAGTGTTCTTACAATTTGAATGGTCAAATATTTTTTCGATAGATATGTTGATAGTACTATTTACATTATTATTTATGGATATGTTTGATACTATAGGAACTTTAGTTGGAGTTGCTACTAAGGCTAAGATGTTAGATGAAAACGGAAAGGTTCCTAATATTAAAAAGGCTTTATTTGCAGATGCAGTAGGTACAACTTTTGGAGCTTGCGTAGGAACTAGTACAGTAAGTACATTTGTTGAAAGTGCATCAGGAGTTGCAGAAGGTGGTAGAACAGGACTTACAGCAGTTTCTACTGGTATAATGTTTGCTTTAGCATTATTTTTCTCGCCAGTATTTGCGTCAATAACTTCAGCTGTAACATGTTCAGCTTTAGTATTAGTAGGTTTATTTATGATAGAGCCTATTAAAGAGATAGAATTAAATGAGTATACAGAAGCTATACCTGCATTCTTAACAATAATAATGATGCCATTATCATATAGTATTTCAGATGGTATAGTATTTGGAGTTGTTTCTTACATAGTATTAAAGATATTTGCTGGTAAAGCCAAAGACATTAGCTTTACAACTATAATAGTAGGTGCAATATTTTTACTTAAGTTCTTAATTTAAATATAAGTAATGAAAAAGAGGTTTTGAATTTCGAAATCTCTTTTTATATAGATATTTAAGAAATAATTTCTAGTTTAAAAGATAATATCCTAGTTTGAAAATATTCATCTTACATACACTATGTTATAAGGAATTTCACAATTTGTTTACTTTGAAAAAATAGATTAAAGATGGTAAACTAATGAAGGATTTAAATTAATTAGTATAAAGTACAAAAGATAATAAGGAGAGTAAAAACATGTTAGAAGATGAAAAAAAATTAAGGTGGTATAACCTTGCACTTATGGCCTTTGTATCTGTATGGGGGTTTGGTAATGTTGTTAATAACTTTGCAAACCAAGGGTTAAAAGTTATAGTTTCATGGGTGCTAATTATAGGATTATACTTTGTACCTTATGCATTAATGGTAGGGGAATTAGGATCTGTTTTTAAAGATGGTAAAGCAGGAGTTAGTACTTGGATAGGAAATACAATGGGAAAAAAGCTTGCTTATTTTGCAGGATGGACTTATTGGGTTGTACATATTCCATACTTGGCTCAAAAACCTCAAGCAGTACTTATAGCCTTAGGATGGGCAGTTAAAGGTGATGGAACTCTTGTAAGTGATATGCCTACATTAACAGCTCAATTAATTACATTAGTAATATTTTTAATATTCTTATGGGTAGCTTCAAGAGGGATAACTTCTCTTAAAACTATAGGTAATATAGCAGGAACATCAATATTTATAATGTCAATGCTTTATATACTATTAGTTATTGCAGCACCATTTATAAGAGGAACTGATATTGCAACAGCTAACATTACAGTTGAAACTATAATACCTAGATTTGATTTTACTTACTTTACAACATTATCAATGTTAGTGTTTGCGGTTGGAGGAGCAGAAAAAATATCTCCATATGTAAATAATACAAAAAATCCATCAAAGGAATTTCCTAAAGGAATGTTAACTCTAGCTATCATGGTAGCAATATCAGCTATTTTAGGATCAGTAGCTATGGGAATTATGTTTGATGCAAATAATATTCCTAAGGACTTAATGATGAACGGTCAATATTATGCATTTAAGATGCTAGGTGAGTATTATGGAGTGGGTAATATATTATTAATTATATATGCGCTTGCTAATATGACAGCACAAATTTCTGCTTTAGTATTCTCTATAGATGCACCATTAAAAGTACTTTTAGCAGATACTGATGATAATTTTGTACCAAGAACTTTAACTAAGACAAATAAGTATGGAGCACCTATTAATGGATACTTAATGACTGCTATCTTAGTTGGAATACTTATAGTTGTACCAGCATTAGGAATTGGTGATATGAGTGAGTTATATAACTGGTTATTAAAGTTAAATTCTGTAGTTATGCCAATGAGATATCTATGGGTATTCTTAGCATTTATAGCACTTAAGAAGGCTTCGGATAGATATAATTCAGAATATAAGTTTGTTAAGAATGATAAGGTAGCCCTAGGATTTGGGGTATGGTGCTTTATATTTACAGCCTTTGCTTGTATCATGGGAATGTTCCCTTCAGGAATTCAAGCTTATTCAGGTGAATGGTGGTTCCAAGTTATATTAAATGTAGTGACACCATTTGTATTAATAGGATTAGGATTAATACTACCTTTAATAGCTAAAAGGAAAAAGAATACATAATTTTTAATAAAATCTTAAAATAAGGCTTTGAGTCTTTATTCATCTAAGAGTTAATTGTATAATAGGATTAGCAAAAGAAAATAATAATTATTATGAGGTAAAATTATGAACAAAGGTACATTGAGAACAATAATGTATATAGCATTGGGTGTTTTAATATTTTCAGTTGTTATTAATTTATTCTTTTCAATACTTCCATATCTTTTAGTAGGTGGAGCGGCAATTTATGTAGTTACTAAGGTTGTAGGATATTTTAATTCTAAAAAGAGTAAGAGAAGTAGTAATGAATCAACAAATAATAATTATGAAGTATATGTTGATGATTCTGTAGATACAAGTAATGCTATAGATGTAGATTTTGAAGATGTAGACAAATAAATAGATAAACATAGGGATGGTTTGAACAGCCATCCTTTTTTGAGTTTAATTAGTATTAAAAGGGGAAATTTATATGAATATAAGAAAATTAAAAATTTTTTATGCAACAGCAACTAGTTTAAATATGACCAAGGTAGCAAAGGAACTATACATAAGTCAACCATCTGTAAGTCAAGCTATTCATGAGTTTGAAGAGGAGATAGGTGCAAGATTATTTGATAGAATAGGTAAAAGAATTTACTTAACAAATGAAGGAGAAGTTTGTCTTAATTATGTGCGAAGAATTCTTAACTTATATGAGGAAGCAACTGAAAAAGTCAATGAAATAACTAATCAAGAAAAGGGAAAAATAAAAATAGGAGCTAGTACAACAATAGGTACATATATTCTTCCTGATATATTAAAGGAGTTTGTTGAGGTGCATAAAGGAATTGAAATTTCTTTAATAATAGAAAATACTACAAATATAGAAAAGCTAATTCTAGAGAATAAGGTGGATTTTGCTTTTGTAGAAGGTAGGATAATATCTGAAGAAATAAATAAGATTCCAGTATGGAAGGATGAAATTGTATTTATAACTAGTGCTAAACATCCTTTAGGAGATAAAGGCATTATAACTCCTAAAGAACTTAAAAAGGAAAAGTTAATAATGAGAGAGTTTGGTAGCGGCACTAGAGAAATTGTTGAGAGTTTCTTTTTAGAAAAAAATATAGATTATAGAATTTTTATGGAACTTGGAAATACAGAAGCTATAAAGAAAAGCGTAGAAGCTAATTTAGGAGTAGGTTGTATCTCTAAAAGATGTTTAGAAGATAAAGTTGAAAAAGGTGAATTAAAGACTTTAAGAATGGATTGTGGCAATATAAACAGAGAACTTATTCTTATAATACATAAGGATAAGTTTATGAACAACAATATGAAAGAGTTTATAAAATTTATTAATAAGTAAAAACCTATGGTACATATCAAATTTAAGTATTTTACCTTTTGAATATTTCAGTAGTATACTAAAAGCAACAAATGAGACTACAGAAAGCTATTAATCATTAGGAGGAATGCTATGATAGATAAAAATACATTTATTAAAAATTTTAGAAGTGTTCATGATAATCTGCCAATAGGAGCAGTTGCAACATCAGTTGGAGCAACAACATTATCTAATATATTTGCTTTAAGAGAGTTGACTTTCTTAAAGGATATATTTATGAACATGGCAGCAATAGTGGCTTTGTTTGCATTACTTAAACTGTTTTTTTACCCTAAAACAGTAAAGAAAGAATTAGAATTGCCAGTACTGGCAAGTGTCTTCCCTACATTTGGTATGTTAATTATGATTTTAGGTAACTACTATTTAAAGTTTAGTTATACATTAGGTAAGACAATGTGGCTTTTTGGGATTGTAATTTATAGTGTGATCTCAATTATAGCTATTTATAAACATTTAATAAAGAATTTTAATTTTAATACCTTTGTGCCTAGTTTTTTTATTCCCTTTGTAGGAAGTCTAGTGGCGTGTGTAAGTAGTACAGGAATGAATGAAACTATGTTAACTAAAGTTATCTTCTATTGGGGTACAACAACATATTTTTTTATATTACCTTTTATGATATACAGATTGTATAAGGGGGATATCGAAAAGCAAATATATCCTACAGTAGTTATTATGGCAGCACCACCTAGTTTGGTAATAATAAGTTATTTAACAGTGTTTACAAATTACAATAGAAATTTTGTAGGGTTAATGGCAGTGATAGTATTCTCTATAACCTTATATTCTTATGTTCAAATTCCTAAATGCTTAAAAGAGAAGTTTAATGCAGGTTTTGCAAGTTTAACCTTTCCGTTAGCAGCAACAACACTTGCAACTTTTAAAATTAGTATGTATTTCTTGACTGTAAATGCAACTTTAGCGCATTTGTTTGAAGGAATTGGAGTTGTAGAATTATTTATTGCTACCTCAGTGATTGGGTTTGTCCTTTACAATTTGTTTAATCTACTATTCCAAAAATTAACCATGCAAGATGCAATAGAATAGTTAAAAGTAAGAAGAGAAATTATTATGTGATTTCTCTTTTTGATTATTCTAAATTAATTTTCGGATTTAATAAAATGAAGTTTCAAGAAATCATAATTTCATTTTAATTGCTATTAAAGTGTATGTAATGTATAATATTGCTATAAAATGAAAGTTTTAATTTAAAAGGGGGCAAAATGATGGCGAAAGTAAAAATGACAACTCCATTGGTTGAAATGGATGGAGATGAAATGACTAGAATCCTTTGGGGCATGATAAAGGATGAATTAATAATTCCTTTTGTTGATTTAAAGACAGAGTATTATGATTTAGGGCTTGAATATAGAAATGCCACTAATGATCAAGTTACAATTGATGCAGCTAATGCTATTAAAAAATATGGGGTTGGTGTTAAGTGTGCAACAATAACACCTAATGCTGCAAGAATGAAGGAATATGATTTAAAAGAAATGTGGAAGAGCCCAAATGGTACAATTAGGGCAATATTGGACGGTACAGTATTTAGGGCTCCAATAATAGTAGATCCTATTAAGCCATACGTTAGAAATTGGAAGAAGCCAATTACAATTGCAAGACATGCTTATGGTGATATATATAGGGATGTTGAAATGAAGGTGGAAGGAAAAGGAAAGTGTGAGCTTGTTTTTACATCTGAAGATGGGAAAGAAAAAAGAGAATTAATTCATAACTTTGATGGAGCAGGTGTGGTTTTAGGAATGCACAACTTAGACAAATCTATTGAAAGTTTTGCAAGAAGTTGTTTTAATTTTGCATTAGATACAAAGCAAGATTTATGGTTTGCCACTAAAGATACTATTTCAAAAAAATATGATCACACATTTAAGGATATATTCCAAGAAATATTTGATAAGGAATACAAAAATAAGTTTTATGAAGTTGGTATAGAATATTTCTATACATTAATAGATGATGCTGTTGCAAGAGTAGTTAAGTCGGAAGGCGGGATGATATGGGCTTGTAAGAATTATGATGGAGATGTAATGAGTGATATGGTTGCTACTGCTTTTGGATCATTAGCTATGATGACTTCAGTATTAGTTTCTCCAGAAGGAAATTATGAGTATGAAGCAGCTCATGGAACTGTTCAAAGGCATTATTATAAACATTTAAAAGGTGAAGAAACTTCAACAAATTCAATGGCAACTATATTTGCTTGGTCTGGCGCTTTAAGAAAGCGTGGAGAGCTTGATGGGAATAAAGAACTTATGGATTTTGCTGATAAGTTAGAAAAAGCATCTATACAAACAATAGAAGAAGGTATAATGACAAAAGATTTAGCTTCACTAGCCTCAATGGAAAATGTTAAGGCTGTTAATAGTGAAGAGTTTATTAAATCTATAAGAGAAAGATTATAATATAAAAACGAAACTACCGAGGTAGTTTCGTTTTTATGTTTTTAATATATTCAAATAAAGTCATTAGCAAACTAATATATAAATATAAGAACTTAAGAATATAACAATATATAAATATATAAATATATAAATATATAAATATAACTTGATGTTTTTTACTATATAAGGAAATTATAAAATTTTAATTTGCTTGAGATTTCTAGAACTACTAACTCATGATTATTAAATAGCCTAAATTGAAAATGCATTATAATTTGAGTGTTGGTTAAAGTATTCAGGTCTCTGAACTAGAATGTTAATGAGGGAATCTTTTATATTGAAGGTTAAAAATTTAAGTATGCTTTTAGAATTATAAGAGTAATTATCATTAATTCTGCAAATACTAATGGATATATTTTTTATATTTGTATGAGAACTTTAATTGTATAAGAATATTAAGTCTAAAGATGAAAGCTCTTCTTTTATTTATTTAGCATAGTTACCATAACATTCATGATTTTTAGTTAGATAATAGGTAGGAGATTTATCAGTCAATTCATTTACTAGCATACAAGAGTTGTTGTAGTTTTTTTTTATTAGTTCGTCCATCTTATTTTCTGTTTTGTCTAGTAGGGTGTGCTGATTTTTCCGAAAGACTTACAGTGTAGATTAGATATCTGAAGTATTTTTACATTATACTCTGTTATTTTATTTGAAGTTAGGTATATTCATAAAACACCTATCTTTCGTAAATACTAAAACACTTACAGTTTCTAAATAATAGAATAAATGAATGTAAGTAGAATTTCTATATAAAAAATACAATATACAAAAAACTTACAAATTATATAATAAAAATGTTTACATTTAGAGAAAAATCGTATAAAATATGATTGTGATATTTATTTGGTAATATATATTTGGATAAATGTATATATAGAAAGATATTACAAATAAAAAACTTAAAGGTATATACAAATGAGGAAAATTGTGTTACTATGTAAATGATAACAAAACTTAATATTTGTTTTGTATACAATAAACTTACATACGTGGTTGAATACTTTGTTATTTTATTTAATAAAATATATTATTAAGAGATTTAGTTTAAAGGTAACAGGGGGAACTGAAGGGAATGAATAAGGTTTTAGTAATTTGTAAGGGAACAGGACAATCAAAATCCTTTGAAAGGTTTATGGATGATTATACAAAGAAAAATAATCTTCCTATAGAATGGATTTATGCAAATGATAAAGAGTATTTAGATGTTATAGAAGGTGGAGATGTTAAAGTGGCAATTATTTCTCCAGAAGTAGTTTTGGTAGAAGCTCAAATAAAATCAACTTTAGAATCTAAAAATACTCCATATATAGTTATTAAACCTGCAGATTTTGGTTTAAAGAGAGTAGAAAAGTTTATGCCTGATGTTGAAAAATATATAGTTTAATATATTTAAGAAAAAGGTGAGAATATGGGAGAAATCTTGATAACTAGAGATTACCATGAGTTATACAGTTCTCAAGAGTTCAAGATTATTATAGATGGCAAAGAGGTAAATAACATAAAAAACAATAAAAGAAAAGTTATTTCTTTGCCAGTTGGACAACATGAAATGTATATTCAAGTAATGGGGACAAAGAGTCCAACCAAAATAGTTAATATAGAGCCTAAGAAAACATTAAGATTAAGTTGTGGGAGTAACTTAAAGGGATTTAAATATATATTTCATTGGTTATTTGCTTTTAGTAAAAATAATATATATTTAGAAGAAACGATTTAGAGTTCTATTTTAGATGTAAAGTTAATAAATATATTATAAAAATATGATCTCTTTTAAGATAAGGTTTACAATGGACAAGCATAATTTAGCTTTGTATGTTTGTATATATTAAAAAATCTGAGGCACAAGGTTTTTTAAAGTATAGAAACATTCATATAAATTTATTAAAATTAAATTATTATTAGGGGGGAACAAAAAAATGATGGACAAAATTTCAGCAGCATTAGAAAAATATCTAATGCCAGTAGCGTCATTCATCGGTGGACAAAAACACTTGATTGCTATTAGGGATGGTTTCATTACTTCTCTTACAGTATCAATGACAGGTGCATTAGCATCAATGATGAATAACGTTTTCTTTAATGAAACTTCATTTGTAGGTCAATACTTAAACAAGATTGACGCATATCATGAATCAGTACAACCAATTCTACAAAAATATGCAATTCCAGTGATGGGGGATATTTGGTTTGGTACTTCAGCAATTTTATCAATATTTATATTATTAGGTGTAGCTTATTCATTAGCTAAGTCAAATGAAATGGATGGAATAGGTGCAGCTTTAATAGCTTTAGCATCTTGGTTCACAATATTCCCACAAACAGCTATGGGTGTATTTTCAAAAGCAGAAGATGGTACTTTTACAGAAGGTGCATGGGGATTAATGCCAGTTGGTCAATTAGGATCAAATGCTATGTTCTCAGCAATGTTAGTTGGTTTAGTAGCAGCTCAATTATTCGTTACCTTCACTAAGAAGGGATGGGTTATTAAGATGCCAGAACAAGTGCCACCAGCAGTATCAAAAGCATTCGCTGCTGTAGTTCCAGGAGGATTAACATTAGTTATTTTCGGTATTATAGCTGAAATATTCGCACAAGCTGTTAAGACACCATTTGTTGATTGGATGTTAGAAGTAGTTCAAAAGCCAATGATGGCACTTGGACAATCTCCATTCACTTATATCTTCTTAATATTTATTGCTCAATTACTATGGTTCTGTGGTTTACACGGTTCAAACATGGTAGATCCTGCATTAAATACTATGTATAAGACAGCTTTACTTGACAACGTAAATGCAGTTGCTCAAGGTAAAGAACCTATATATGCATTAACTAGAAACTTCGTTGACGTTTACGCTCAACCAGGTGGGTCAGGGTGTACGTTAGCTTTAATAATTGCTATATTCATATTCTCTAAGAGACAAGAAGCTAAAGAATTAGCTAAAATAGCAATTGCACCTGGTATATTCCAAATTAACGAACCAGTTATCTTTGGTTTACCAATCGTATTAAATGCTACTTATTTTGTTCCATTTATCATAACTCCACCAATATGTTTAGCAATAGCTTGGGTATTTACAGAAAAGATTAAGTTTGCTAACTACTTATGTGTTGAGTTACCATGGACAACTCCACCAATAATCTCTGCATTCTTCGGAACTGCTGGTGATTTTAAGGCAGCAATCCTTGCAGCAGCATTATTAGTACTTTCAGTTGTAATTTGGACACCATTCGTTATAGCTGCAAACAGAATGGGAGATTCTGAACAAGCTTAAGAATGAGTTTTAAGTAAATATTTAAATTTGAATGCATAAGCCCTTGGCTTATGCATTCTTTATAAGTTATAATAAATGCATATTGTATTTATGAAAGGATGGGAATTATATGGCCTTTTCAAATTCAGTGGAATTAAGTTATCCAGTAGAAGAAGTATTCAAGTTATTTATAAGAACAGCAAAAAGAGACTTCCCAAGATTTAATGAAGAGAATCCAGTTGGATGTAAGGTAAATAAAAAGGTAGGGGCATACTCTGCAGGGGCTACAACTATGGAAGTTGAGATAACTGGATTTGTAAAAAATGAGTTATATCAAATTGTAAGCACTAATGGAAGTGTTAAATATACATCTACATATGAGTTTGAAGTGATAGATGAAAATACTACACGACTTACACTAATAGAAGAGGATGAGAAACCAGGTATTTTTCCTTGGTTTAATACATTAGTTCAATCAGTTTTATTTAAAGGAAGAGTAAGAAAAAGATTTATATATTTTGTAGAAAGATTAGAAGAGGAGTTGGAAAGATATAGAAGCAATATTGAGAAGAACTCTAAATCTAGAGCAGATGAAGAAGCAAAAATAAAGGCAAAAGCTGAAGCTAAGAAAGCTAAAGAAGCGGCTAAAAAAGCTAAGGAAGAAGCACAAGCAGCTAAGATGGCAGCTGCAAAGGCAATTGCTGAAGCTAAAGTAGCAGCAGAACAAGCAGAGAAAGCTGCTAAGGAAGCAGAAGCAAAATCTCAAAATATAGAGTATGTAAATGAAGAAGTTGTAGTTGATGAAACAGCTACAAATGAAGGTGAAAATAATTAAATTTAAATATAATGATGATTTATAAAAAAACTCGCTTTTGCGAGTTTTTTTCTTGTATGAAGAAAAGTAAAGTAATATAATTAAAAATCATAGAACAAAAGAAAATGGGGTGTTTATGTGTTTAAGTTACTTGAAACACTAGTAGAAAAAAACAAAAAATATGGAAATGATGGACAGTTAGCGTCTTATATACCAGCATTGCTTGAAGCTAATCCTAATGATTTAGGGGTTGCTATAGTAGATGTAGAAGGAAGAAAGTATTATGCAGGACAGTGTGAAAAGAACTTTACAATACAGAGTATTTCTAAAGTGGTAAGTTTGATTTTAGCCCTTGGAGATAATGGAAGAACAAATGTATTTAAGAGAGTAGATGTGGAGCCTACTGGCGATGGTTTTAATAGTATAGTGAATTTAGAAACAAAGGATAAAAAAAGACCATACAATCCCATGATTAATGCAGGTGCTATAGCTACAACCTCATTAATTTATGGAGAAGATGGGGAGGATAAGCTTGAAAGAATAATTAAGTTTATGAGAAAAGCAACAAATAATCCGAATATTTCAATTAATGAAGAAGTTTATGTTTCTGAAAGAAGAACTGGTGATAGAAATAGGGCTTTAGCATATTTTATGAAAAGCAATGGAATGCTTCAAGGTGATGTAGAAGAAATTTTAGAATTATATTTTAGACAATGTTCAATAGAAGCAAATGCAATTGATTTAGCTATGTTTGGATCAGTTCTAGCAAATGATGGTGTAACACCATGGAATGGTGAAAGATTGATGTCTAGAGAAACTTGTAGAATAGTTAAGACTATAATGGTTACTTGTGGAATGTATGATGCATCAGGAGAATTTGCAGTTCATATTGGTATACCTGCAAAAAGTGGAGTAGGGGGAGGTATATTAGCTACTGTTCCTAGAAGAATGGGTATTGGAGTGTACGGTCCTGCTTTAGATAAGAAAGGGAATAGTTTAGCTGGTATACATGTATTAAAAGATTTGTCGGAAGAACTAGATTTAAGTATCTTTTAGTTGTATTGAATTAATCTAGAGTTTTTTGGGGAGTTTTATAAATGTATAATGATTTTAAATTAGAATAATAGTATAATTATTCTATGGATAAATATAGTAGCCTGCTATAGATAGCAGGCTATTATTGAATTGGAGGAAAATATGGAAAAGATATTAATTTTAGATTCTAACTCCCTTATGAATAGGGCCTTTTATGCACTACCTCCTTTAACGAATAGTGAGGGTGTTCATACAAATGCAATATATGGGTTTACAAATATGTTATTTAAGATGCAAGAGGAGATTAAACCAGACTATATAGTTGCTGCTTTTGATAAGAAAGCACCTACATTTAGACATAAAGAGTATGAAGATTATAAATCTGGTAGAAAAAAAATGCCGCCTGAACTTGCAGAGCAGTTTCCTATAATAAAAGAGTTATTAACTCTTATGGGAATTAATATATATGAGATTGATGGGTTTGAAGCAGATGATATTATAGGTACAGTTTCAAGACTATCAGAGAAAAATAATATTGAAAGCTTTATAGTTACTGGAGATAAGGATGCTCTTCAATTAGCATCAGAACACACAAATGTAGTAATAACTAAAAAGGGTGTTAGTGAAACTGCTGTATATAATGAAAAGGCATTTATAGATGAATTTGGAGTGACTCCAACTCAATTTATAGATGTAAAAGGGCTTATGGGAGATAAGTCTGATAATATACCAGGAGTTCCAGGTATTGGAGAGAAAACTGCATTTAAACTTATTCAGACATATGGATCAGTTGAAGGTGTATTAAGTAATATTGATGAAATTAGTGGTAAAAAATTAAAGGAAAACTTAACTACATATAGTGAGCAAGCAATATTTTCAAAAAAGCTAGCTACTATAATGACAGAGGTTCCTATAGATATAAGTCTTAAAGATATAAAAAACAAAGATGGTTATGATAGGGAGAAGCTTAAGAAGTATCTATTTAAGTTACAGATGAAATCATTAGTTTCAAAACTTGGAATAGATTCTGATGAAGAAAAGGAAGATAGTACACTAATAAGCAAAGTAGCTACTATAGAAGAATTAAAGAAATTATTAGCTTCATGCAATGAGAAGGTATATATATCTTATAATACATTTGATTCATCTTTATACTCAAAGATAGAAGTAAATAAGATGTTTATTGGTGTTAAAGGTAGTGTAAGTGAAATTTTACTTAATGATATTTATTTAGAGAATAAAGAAGAGGCATTAAATATAATTAAGGCTTTTATGGAAAATGATAAGGTAAAGAAGGTTATCCATAACTGTAAGAACTTAATTACAATTTTAAGCAAGCACAATATAGAGCTTAAGGGATTAGAGTTCGACACTGCTATAGCTGCTTATATAATAGATTCATCTAAAGGTGAATATAATTTAAATACATTAGTTAATGAGTATTTAGGAGAAGATCCAAAGGGAACAGCTGAAGAGATTGAAGCAAAATTGGCGTCATATCTAGATGAGTTATATACTGAACTTAAGGGTAGGATAGAAGATGATAAGATGGAAGAGCTTTATTATAAAGTGGAACTTCCACTTGTATATGTTTTGTCAGCTATGGAAAAGGAAGGCTTTAATATAGACCATAATATGCTTAAGGATCTTCAAATAAAGTTTAGAGAAGAAATAGATAGAACTCAAAAAGAAATTTATGAACTTGCAGAAGAGGAATTTAATATAAATTCTCCTAAGCAATTAGGAAAAATACTATTTGAAAAGATGGATTTACCTGTTATTAAGAAAACTAAGACAGGATATTCAACTAATGCAGAGGTATTAGAAAAATTATCAGATAAACATGAAATAATACCAAAAATTATTTATTACAGACAAATAACAAAGTTGAATTCTACCTATGTAGAAGGGCTTCAAAATGTAATAGATGAAGATGGTAAAATACATTCAAGTTTTAATCAATTAGTAACGACAACAGGAAGATTATCAAGTACAGAACCTAATCTTCAAAATATTCCTATTAAATATGAAATGGGAAGAGAGATAAGAAAAGTCTTTATTCCAGAAGGAAGTAATGATACCCTACTTTCATGCGATTATTCTCAAATTGAATTAAGAGTTTTAGCTCATATGTCTAATGATGAGAATATGATTGATGCATTTAAGCATCATAGTGATATTCATAGAAAGACTGCTTCTGAGGTATTTAATGTACCAGTTGAAGAAGTTACATCACTTATGAGAAGTAGAGCAAAAGCAGTTAACTTTGGTATTGTTTATGGAATTAGTGATTTTTCTCTTGCACAAGATTTAAAGATAACTAAGAAAGAGGCAGGAGAGTATATGGATATTTATTTTGAAAGATATCCTAAGATTAAGTCATATTTAGAAGAGATTGTTAGTAAAGCTAAAGAAGAGGGATTTGTTTTAACAATATTAAATAGAAGAAGATTCATACCAGAAATAAAGTCTTCTAATAAAATCGTAAAAGCTCTTGGAGAAAGATTAGCTATGAATGCTCCAATTCAAGGAAGTGCAGCAGATATTATAAAGATAGCTATGGTTAACGTATATAATAGGCTAAGAGAGGAAAAACTAAAGAGTAAACTGATTTTACAGGTTCACGATGAACTTATTCTTAATGTAAAGCCAGAAGAAGAAGAAATAGTAAGAAAACTAGTTAAAGATGAGATGGAGAACGCAGTTAAGTTACATGTACCTATGGAGGTAGATGTAAATGAAGGTCACACTTGGTATGAAGCTAAGTAAGGGGGCATAGAAAATGTTGAAGATAGGGCTTACTGGTGGGATAGGTACAGGAAAAAGTACTGTGTCTAGAATGCTTATAGCATCAGGTTTTAAAGTGCTAGATGCAGATTTAGTAGCAAGGCAAGTACTAATACAATATCCCGAAATATTAGATAAGGTAAGAATAGAATTTGGTGAAGGTTTTTTCGATTGGAGAGGGGAATTTAGAAGAAAAGAGTTTGGAAACCACATTTTTAGATTTCCTAAATTAAGAGTTAAATATGAAAATATAATAATTCCATATATAAAGAAAGAAATTAACTTGGCCTTTGAAAGATACGAGCAAAATGGTGTTAGTTTAGTAATACTGGATGCACCAACTTTAATTGAAAATAATCTTCATGAAGATATGGATTATGTAATTTTAGTTTGGGCAGATAATACAACTCAGGTTCAAAGAGTAAAAACAAGAGATAAGCTTTCGAATAATGATGCCATAAGTAGAATTAATGCTCAAATGCCAATAGAAGAAAAGAAAAAGTATGCCAATATACTTATTGATAATAATGGAGAGTTAGTAAAAACTAAGAATCAGGTAGATGAGCTGGTTAAATTCTTAAAAATAATATAATATCGAGGGAGTAAGAATGAAGCTTAAAAGATTAATTATAATATTAGTGGTAATAGTAGCAGTTTATTTTAGTGGAGAATTCGTATTGAAGACATATTTATTTCCTTTTAAGCATAAAGAAGCAATTGTTAAGTACTCAGAAGAATATAATTTGGATCCATATCTAGTATTAGCAGTAATTAAGGCAGAGAGTAAATTTAAAGCTGATGCTGAATCACATAAAGGTGCTATTGGGTTAATGCAAATTACAGGAGATACAGCAGATTGGATAGCAATACAAATGGGACTTGAGGATTATGATAGAAGTAAGTTGTATGATGAAGATTATAGTATAATGATGGGATGTTGGTACTTAGATAACTTAAGAACTGAGTTTGGAGTACTAGATAATTATATTGCAGCTTATAATGCAGGGAGAGGAAATGTAAACAAGTGGTTAAATAACGAGGAGTATTCAAAAGATGGTAAGATCTTAGATTATATACCGTTTAAAGAAACAAAAAAGTATGTGGATAGGGTAAATTCATATTACAAAATATATAAGGCAATATATGAATAGATTATATAGGGGGCAATATGAGGAAAAAGAATACAGTAGTAGTTTTAATAGCATTGGTTGTTTTAGTTGGATTTGGAATGTATTATTTTAAGCCGTATTTATTACCAATAAATAGTGGGGTTGTATGGTCAGAAAATGTGGTGTCTGAGCGAGAGCAAATATTATTAGATTTTGTTAATGATAAATTAACTGATGAAAAAGGTGGAATAAAAACAAACTATACAGAAGAGAATTCAGATGGAGATATTACAAAAGGAAGCTCTGTCTTATCAGAATCAGAGGGGCTAATGCTTATATACTATTTACATAGAGGAAGTAAAGAAGATTTTAATAGAACTCTTCAATATATAAAAGAAAACATGATTCTTGAAAGTGGAGTTATAAGCTGGAGAGTTGAAGGGAATAAGCCTTCGTTGACATCAGCTACTATTGATGACCTAAGAATAATTAAAGCTTTATTATTAGCTACAGAAAAGTGGAAGGATCAGAGCTATAGAAGAATGGCTTTAAATATTTCCCAGGGAATAAAAAAAGATCTATTAGAAAATGACTTGCTATCAGACTTTAATGATGGATATAACAAAAGTAAAAAAACGACTTTGTGTTATTTAGATCTTCAGACTATAAAGCTTTTATCTAATCTAGATAGTGATTATAAAGATGTATATAAAAAATCATTAGATATACTTGAGGGTGGATATATTAGTGATAGTGTACCTTTATATAAAAAAGAGTATAATTGGGAAGATTGTAGTTATGATGAAGGTGATATAGATATGCTTTTATCTACAATAGTAATATTAAATAAACTTGATGCTGGTGAAGATGTATCTAAGAGTGTATCTTGGATAAAAGAGAGAATGCTTAATGATAAAAAGCTATATTCTACCTATAGTGTAAGTAATGGAAGAGCGTTAAGTAATATAGAATCTACATCTATATATTCTAATGTAATTCAAATAGCAGCTGAAGTTGGAGATAAAGAACTTTATAATAGTTGTTTATCAAGACTTCAGGAATTTCAAGTAATAAATCCTAGAAGTGATATTTATGGATCTTTTGGGGATGAAAATACTTTACAGGTATATTCATTTGATAATTTGAATGCATTAATAGCTATGAGAAGAACTATTAATTAAATATTATATTAAGAGGAATTGCAAAGCAATTTCTCTTTTTTGTCCAAAAGTTAAGTATGAATATGAATTTTTGTTATGGATTTGAGAAGAATAAAATTGTTAGGAAATTGTAACATTTTAAAATTAATGACCAACAGTCATAAAAGTGTGTTATAATAATTTCATCAATTTAACTAAAGGATGAGGTAATAATATGAAAAATGCATTAAGGATTTTTAAACGTGATCTAAAGAAGGTATTAACAAATTGGGTTGCACTTGTAGTAGTTATTGCACTAATAATATTACCAGCGCTATATGCCTGGTTTAATGTAAAGGCTATGTGGGATCCCTATGGAAATACAAGAGGGATAAAAATTGCTGTAGTTAATGAGGATATAGGTGCATCATTAGATGGTAAAGAAATTAATGTAGGAGAAGAGATTGTTAAGAAACTTGAAGAAAATGAAAATATAGGTTGGCAGTTCGTAGATAGAGAAGATGCTCAAGAAGGTGTTAGGACAGGAAAATACTATGCTAGTATGATAGTGCCAGAGGATTTTTCAAACAAACTTTTATCTATAACAGAAAATAGAATAATAGAGCCAACATTAGAATACACAGTTAATGAAAAGAGTAATTCTGTAGCACCTAAGATAACAGATAAAGGTGTAGGTACTGTTAAGGATCAAGTAAGTGAGCAGGTTGTGGAGACAGTTGATGGAATTATTTTTAGTGTATTAAACAAAATTGGTGTTGAAGTAACAAACTCAAAGCCGGAAATAAGAAAATTAATTGATGTAATTTACAAATTAGATGAGGAAATGCCACAAATTGAAGAATTAATTAATAAGGCATATGATGGAACTATAACCGTAGATGAAATGGTAAATAAGATAAATGGATTAATGCCAACAATTGAAGATACTATAAATACAAGTCAAGATGTATTAGGAACAAGCAAGGAGTATTTAGATAAGGCAAAAGCATCATTGACACAGTTATCACCAGTTATTAAACAAGATTTAATAGTTGGTGAAAATGTAGTAGGAGGAATAAATAGCTTATTACAATCTATTGATGAAAATACATCACCTGAAAAAGTAAAGGAAGTTCTTACAGCAATAAAAGGTAAGGTTGAGGGGTTAAACAATTCTGTAGAGTCATTAATTAAGCTATTAAAGTCTATAAATAATTTAATTCATAATAAAGATTTAGATAATGCTATAGGAAATTTAACTAAAATAAAGGATGAAGTAGATAAGGTATTAGATTTAATAAATACAGGAATTGAGAGCGGTAATAATGAAGCTTTTAAAGATAAATTTAAGGACCTTCAAGAAAGAGTAGAAAGAATAGATTCAATATTAACAAGCATATTGGATAATTATGATGGTAAAATAGTACCAGCATTAAATACTGGTATAGCTCAGTTAACTAAAATAGCAGATAATACTTCAATGCTAATGAATGAAGCAGAAAAAAGTATACCTGATTTAAAGGATATACTAGCATTAATAGGAGAAGGCTCTAAACTTGGTAATGAGAAGCTAGGAGTTTTAAAAGAAAAGATGCCTACCTATAAAGAAAAGCTTCATGGATATGTAGAAAAGATAAAAGACCTTGATGATGAAGAGAAAATAGATAAGATATTAGACTTAATTACAGGAGACGCAAATGCTCAAAGTAAGTTCTTATCAAGTCCTATACAAGTAAATGAAACTAAGGTATTCCCAATTCCAAACTATGGATCAGGAATGTCCCCATTTTTCTCAGCTCTTTCTATGTGGATAGGAGCAGTGCTATTATTGTCATTGTTTACTACACATGCTAAAGATTTTGAGGATGGTACACAATTAAAACCTTATGAAGAATACTTAGGCAAATATTTATTCTTCTTAACCATGGGAGTACTTCAATCTGTTGTTATAACATTAGGAGATATCTTTATATTAAAAGCATATGTTGTACATCCAATTCTATTTGTTGTATATGGAGCTTTTATAAGCATTGTATTTGTTACAATAGTTTATACTTTAGTTTCTCTGTTTAGAAATGTAGGCAAAGCTTTAGCTGTAATTTTACTTGTATTACAGATAGCTGCTTCTGGTGGAACGTATCCAATAGAAGTTATGCCAGAATTTTTCCAAAGTATACATCCATTACTTCCATTTAAGTATGCTATTGGTGGTTTAAGGGAAGCTGTAGGAGGAATTGTACCAGAATTATTATCTAGAGATACAATAGTTTTAGCTGGATTTTTCTTAGTATTTTTAGTAATTGGAGTATTAGGGAAAAAATATTTAAATAAAGCTTTAGATAAGTTTTCACGAAAATTAGAAGAAAGTGAAATTGTAGGTCACTAAGCAATTAAGATGAAGAGTTTCTTCATCTTAATTTTTATAAATCAATTTAGGAGAGATAACTATGGAAAAGTTTAGATTTATGGATTCAGAGGGTAAAAATATTTATGTTTATAAGTGGGAACCTAAAGAGAAAAATATAAAAGGAGTTATTCAAATAGCTCATGGTATGACAGAAACAGCTTTAAGATATAGCTATTTTGCAGAAAAGTTAAATGAGGCGGGGTTTGTGGTATATGCTAATGATCATAGAGGGCATGGAAATACTGCATGCACAAAAGAAGAATTAGGATATATTGCAGATGAAGATGGATTTCATTGGATGGTAGAGGATTTGAAGGAGCTTACAGATATAATAAAGATGCAATATCCTAATGTACCATTAATATTATTTGGTCATAGTATGGGATCTTTTTTAAGCCAAAGATATATACAACTTTATGGCGATAAAATTGATGGACTAATACTTTCAGGAACAAATGGAATACCTAAAAAGATAACTAAAATAGGAAGGCTAATTGCTGGCTGTGAAATAAAACTATATGGAAGAAAACATATAAGTAAAGTTATGGATAAGCTTTCTTTTGGCGATTTTAATAGCAATTTTAAACCTAATAGGACACAATATGATTGGTTATGTTCAGTTGATGAAGAAGTTGATAAATATATTGCAGATGAAAAGTGTGGCTTTATTTGTTCTTCATCCTTCTATTATGATTTAATTAATGGATTATGGAAGATACATGAAAAAGAATCATTAAATAGGATACCAAGAAATTTACCAATATATATATTTGCAGGGGATAAAGATCCCGTAGGATATGAAGGAAAAGGAATAGAAAGTTTATTTAATTTATATAAAGAAATTCAAATAGAGGATGTTTCGTATAAACTGTATAAAGGTGGAAGACATGAAATGTTAAATGAATGGAATAAAGATGATGTAATAAATGATATTTTAAAGTGGACAAGGAAGATTGTTTAAATAAATAAAACTTTAAAGAAGAGATTCTGAATTTAAGAGTCTCTTTTTTTATGGCTATGTTAAATATAATAAAAAATATATATACGCTTTTTTACTAAACTGTCTTCATAAAAATAAAAAAATCTAATTTTAGACATTAAAAGAATTTATATATAATAAAAAACTTCATAACTTCACATATTTTAGAAAATAATGTAAAATAAGAGTGTGGGGAGATGATGATTTGTTAGATAATGAGAATTGGAAAGACATTATTTATTGGCAAATAAAAAATGTTGTACTTTATTTGCTAATAATGATTTTTATATATAGTTTTGTTTATATTGTATTTATAGATTATAAGGATATATTGGATATGATTAATAGCATACTTCTAATAATTATTGGAGTTTCTGCAATTATAATTATAAATACAACAATGTTGTTACCTGAGAGAATTGTTAAATTGAGCAGTTTATTATATATAGTAATAGTTATTTTCGCTTTACTAGAGTTATTACCCAAACATAGAATGTACCTTAAGGAAATTACTTTTGGACAAGTCGGTTTTGAGAGCTTTATGTATATGTGTTTTTTCTCTGCATTGATACTTGTTTATACCAATATGGGCAAAAGAGAAAATAAAAAAATAAAAATAATATCCTATTTCATAATAGTCATATTTATATGTAATCAATTTACTGGAAGAAGTTTTATAATTATAAAACTTCTTTCAATAATACTGTTAGTAATATCCTATTTTACTTTAGCTGACTTTAAGTTCATTGAAGATAAAAAGTTAAATATTGCAAAGTTAGGAAATATATCATTTCTTTTAATAACTATAAGTAGCTTTAAATCTACGTATATATATGTCTATGAGGCTTTTTTAATTACTATGATTCTGTATACGGTAGTTCTTATGAAAAATATAGTTAATAATCCTTATAAGGTATTATTTAAAGACCTTTTTGAAAAAGGGATAGAAATGAAGAATTTAAATACAAAAATAATTGAAAAGAATAGAGAATTAGAGTTTTCTCAAAATGTTGTTATGAAAAAGGAGAAGGCTTTTAAGAGTTTTTTTCAGAATGTTCCTATACCATTAATAATTTTGAATAAAGGAACTCAAAGGATTTCTTTTGCAAATTCTAGTTTTGTTAATATTGTAGAAAATAAATCTTTAAAAAGTATTATAAATAAGAAAATTACATCCGTAATAAGTGTAGATGAAGGCCAATTAAATAAATTTAATTATAGTGAAGGAAAGATAATACTTAGGGGGTCTATATCTAATAAGGGAGATTTAAAATATTTTGATATAGAGTTAATTGATAGTAGTACAAGTGGTGATGAAATAATAGTAATACTAAATGATGTTACATCAAATGTTAAAGTTGATTCAATGAAAGAAGCTATTCAAAATAAAATGTTAGAAGAAAACTTGAAAAGAGATTTTCTATCAAATATATCCCATGATCTAAAAACGCCTATTAATGTGATATACTCAGCAACGCAGCTAGAAGAGTGTTTAATAAAAAATAGTAATATTAGTGGATTGAAAAAATATAATACTATTTCTAAACAAAACTGTATTTCATTGATAAGATTAGCTAATAACCTTATAGATACTAGTAGGATAGAATCTGATTATATATCTGCTAACCTTAAAGTTAAAAATATTGTAGATATAATAGAGAATATAATCGCAACATTAGTAGACTATGCTCATAATAATAATGTAAATTTGATTTTTGATACTAATGAAGAAGAGGTATATGTAGAATTAGACGAAGATTTTATGCAGAGAATAATTGTGAACTTAATTTCCAACTCTATAAAGTTTTGTGATTATAATGGAATGATAAAAATAAATGTACATGCTTCTGATAAGAAAGTAGAGGTCTCCGTACAAGATAATGGAATAGGAATGGAAGAAGAGTTTATAAAAGATATATTCAACAGATATTCTATGGGAAAAAATAATGAAGCAAAATCCAATAAAGGAACAGGTATTGGTATGTTTGTTGTAAAAAGATTGATGGAAATACAAAATGGAAATATATCTGTGAGTAGTAAAGTAGGAGAAGGAACAAGATTTGATTTAGTATTTAATAGAGTTTTAGAAAGGTGTTAGAAATATGTTTAATAGAATTAAATCTATAGAGTATCAAGATGATAATAATGATAACAAATATAAAAAATCTTTATTTGTTACTGTTCCAATATTAATTTCAATACTGCTAAATTATTTTGGCGATGGTTATTATAACTTATATCCTATTCTTATAGAAATATTCTGCTCATCTATGGGGGCTGCCTTATTTCTAGTATGTATTATAAGAAAGGATAAAAAAGTTAATTACTATTTTTATATTGGAATAGGATTCTTCTTTTTAAGTATATTTTCATTTATACATGCAGTTCTATTGAATTCATCTGTACTCAACGTGAGTGAAAGTATAAATGATATTTTTGTATTTTCATCATATTGTTTATCTTATATTTTAATTATATTGTCATTTTGGTTGGATAAAAAGAGAAGTAATCTAATAGATTCTATAAGGGAATATATATTAATAAGTATATCAATATTATTAGTAAATATGTATTGTACTACAAAAAAATCCTACTTAGGAAGTAACATGGAATTTGAGAAGATAATAATTTTAATAACATTAATAATTATAACTTTTATTTTCATTAGTAAAAATAAAGGTAGATTGAATGTTAATGAAAGGAATTATCTTTATGTCTATTTAACATTATTAATATTAAGCCAAGTAATTAGTATTTTTAATGAGTTTCGTGGATTTACTTTAGGGTTTGAGGTTGGAATATTTAAGTATTCATCTTATTGTATAATGTTTGCGGCTATATCTAAATTTGTATTATATAAATCTTACAATGATATAAGGAAGGACTTAGAAAAAGCACAAAAAATGCAAGTAGATTTAAATAGAAGGTTGAGTGAAAGAAATAAACTGCTTATTGAGTGTAAATCACAAATAGAAAAAAGTGAAAAGAAATATGGCAAACTAATTGATACAATAAAAGATGGAATAATAATTTTTTATTTTGATAGGCTTTCTTATATAAATAAGGGAGCTCTAGAAATATTAGATTATAATGAAAATGCACATGTTACTGGAAGAATGCTAAAGTATATACTTAAAGAGTTAATACCAGAAAATAGCTTCCATTTTGATAATAATGGGAATGTGCTTTTAGATAATTATATTAAAATAGAGAATATAATAAGAAACGATAAAGAGTATGAAATATATTTATTAAAAATGGACAAGTATAATAGATTACTATATATAAAAGATAATACTGAAATAAATAGGAATAGAAAAATTAGAAAAGAATATGAAGAGTATTTAAAGGAAGAATCACTAAAAAATGAATTCTACTCTAATATATCTCACGAATTAAGAACTCCCATAAATCTCATTTATTCAGCACTTCAATTAAATGAAATTAATTTAGAGGAAGAATCTATAGAACCACTAATGGCAAGAAATAAGATAATTAGGCAAAATTGTTTAAGACTTATAAGAACAATTAACAATTTTATTGATACTAATAGGATATCTGAAGGCTTTTTAAAGCCTAATATGAAGGTTTATAACATAGTATCTGTTATAGAAAATATTTCTATGGAATGTACAAGTTATTTTGAAAAAATAGATGGAACTATTACTTTTGATTCTATTGAAGAAGAAATCTGTGTTAAATGTGATAAGGATATGATGGAAAGAATAATGTTAAATCTTTTATCAAATAGTGTGAAGTATGGTAAAAGAGGGGGGGAAGTATATATATATATTGAAGAAGAGGATGATATAGTATTAATTCATGTTAGTAATAATGGATATGTTATAGATAAAGACATGCAACCTTATATATATGATAAATTCACTAAAATTAACAAGTCATTAAATAGAGAAAGAGAAGGAAGTGGCTTAGGTTTATTCTTGGTAAAAGCCCTTTTAGAGTTACAAGGTGGAGTGATTGAACTTAAATCTAACAGTAAGGTAGGTAGTGAGTTTATAATTAAGTTACCTAAATCCTACGAAGAAGAGAATGCAGAGTATAAGCATGAGATGGTTGATATAAAAGAAAAAGTAGATATGGAATTTTCAGATATATACCTTTAAGCATATTTTTTCTATATAAACATAATAATATATAGAATATAGGAGTTTTGGGGTGTATTAGATGGGAAAAATATTTAAGGTAAATGGTAAGTTTAAGATATTGCCTTTTATTGGACTAACAATATTACCACTGATAGGTGGAGTAGGGATAGGATATCTTATTAGAAACTCTATAAATATATATGGAAAATTAGATAAACCTATATTTTCACCACCTAGTTTTGTTTTTATAGTTGTGTGGACTATATTGTATTTACTTATGGGTTTTGCGTCATATAGGATATATATGATTAGAGATAGTGGTAAAGATATTGGAACATCTTTGTTCTTTTATATCATACAGCTATTGTTAAATTATTTGTGGCCAGTTATATTCTTTTCATTTAGATTATATGGAATGGCTTTTATAGAGTTGATAGTTCTGTTCATATTTGTGGTGATTACATTTATTAAATTTATCAAACTAGATAAGATAGCAGGATTTTTATTTATACCTTATATGGCTTGGTTAATATTTGCAGCTGTATTAAATTACTTTGTTTGGTGGAAAAACGAAATGTATATATAGGTGATTATTGATTTCGGTGTATGAATGTGATAATATTAGATATAGTTTAATATGGTTAGTTTATAATGGCGTGTTACAAAAGGCATCAGCTATCGATTAAGGATAGTTGGCGCTTTTTTGTTTTGATAAAAATTTAGTATTATAATATATAAGTATCAAATGTTTACATGATAATGTAAAAATGATATTATATACGATGATATAAAGTCTAAAAATGTATTTTCATTAAAGTGATTTTTAGAAAGAGAGGATAATATGAGTAGGGTATTAAATAAAGATGCAGTCATAACTAGAGCTTTTAATAATAACCTTGCCTTAGTAAAAGTAGATGGCAAAGAGAAAATAATCTTTGCTAAGGGAATAGGTTTTGGTAAAAAATTTGGAGAAATTATAAGTAAGGATACTTTTGTAGAAAAGATATTCTCTATTGAAGATGAAAGTAATGCTAAAAATTTAAAAAGAATAGTAGAGAAAGTTGATAATGAGTTTTTTGCAGTTTGTGAAGAGGCTATTGTAGATATTTCAAAAAAGGTGGAAGGTGAATTGAATGAAAAGATTCACGTAAGTCTAATAGATCACCTTCATTTTGCAGTGAAAAGACTTAAAAATAAAGAAGAGATAGTAAATCCTTTCTTAGCAGAGATAGAAAGTTTTTATCCAAAGGAGTATGAATTAGCTAAAATAGTAGCCAATAGAGTTGGGAAGGCAATGAATATAGCAATTCCAGAAGGAGAGGTTGGATTTATTGCATTACATGTACATTCTGCATTAAATAATGGGAAATTATCCAATACTGTAAAGTATAGTTATTTAAGTGGAAATATTATAAAACATATAGAGGAAAGGTTACATTTAACTATAGATAGAAAATCTCTTGATTATACAAGATTTATTACTCATATTAGATTTGCAATAGAAAGAATTATGAATAAAGCAAAGATTCATAATGATTTATCAGATGTTATAAAAATTAGATATAAAGAATCATATAAGGTAGCAAAAGAAGTTGCACTTATAATTCAAGACTATTTAGCTGTAAAGGTAAGTGAAGAGGAAATTGCATATTTAGCTCTTCATATTGAGAGATTTAGAGTGAGTTTGTCAGATTAATATAAATTATAGTATAATAAGAGTAGGCATATTAACTTACATAAGTTAAGTTGCCTATTTTTTTGATTTAGAAAGGATTGTTATATGAGTAAGGTAATTATTGCAGAAAAACCATCTGTAGCTAAAAATATAGCAGATGCCCTTAATATAAAAAAGAGAAAAGATGGATATTTCGAGGGTGAAGGATTTTATATAACATGGGCTTTTGGTCATTTGCTTCAACTTTATGATGCGAAAGATTATGATGAGAATATGAAGGGGTGGAGAATGGAGAAATTCCCTTTTATTCCTGAAGAGTTTAAGTATAAGGTAAAGTGTGACAATGTAAATAGAAGCGCCGAAGATAAAGGTGCTGCCAAACAAATTAATATAATAAGTTCCCTTATTAATAGAAGTGATGTTGATGGTGTGGTTTCTGCAACGGATTTCGATAGAGAAGGTCAAGTTATAGCAGATGAACTTTTTGGATATTTAAGTGTTCAAAAACCAATTTATAGATTATTACTTAACGAATGGACTCCGGATGAAGTCAAGAAGGGAATGGCTGCACTTAAAGATAATGTTGAGATGAAGTCACTTCAAGATGCAGGTATAGGTAGGCAATGGACAGACTGGATTATAGGTATAAATCTTACTTCAGTAACTACTTTGAAATACAATTTTGAGAAAAATAAAACTTTAAATATAGGAAGAGTTTTACTTCCAACATTAAAAATAATTTATGATAGGGATCTTGAAATAGAAAACTTTAAGGCAACAAGCTATTATAAATTAACTTCAACATTTAAAACTTCAAGAAATGAAGAATTTGATGCTTTATATTATGAAAAGGAATCTGAAAAGTTTGAAGATAAGAAGGCACTAGATAATATTGTATCATTATTAGATGGGATAGATGCTAAGGTAATTGATAAACAAACAGATAAGAAGAGAGAGTATCCTCCATATCTATTTAATCTTTCAAATCTTCAAGGGTATATAACAAGTAAATATAAGGGATGGACATCAGATAAGGTTTTGAAGGTGGCTCAAAGTCTTTATGAAAAGAAGTTTACAACTTATCCAAGAACGGCATCAGTTGTTCTTGAAGAAAGTTTAGAGGATAGAGCAAGAAAAGTATTAAATACATTAAAAACAGGTTTACCTTATGAAAACGAAATTAAGTTTATAAAATCAAAAAGGGTATTTGATAATTCTAAAGTAGAAAGTCATAGTGCTATAACGCCAACTTATATAAAACCTACTGGACTTAGTAAGGATGAAGAAATTGTATATAATGCAATTAAAAATAGATTTATAATGCAATTTATGCCAATAGCAGAATTTGAAGAAACTAAGATTACATTAAAGGCTGAAAATCCAGAAGTTAAAGGTGAATTTATAGCTAAGGGTAAGGTTCAATTGGTAGAAGGGTGGAGAAAGGTAGAGAAGATAGATACAAAGGATACAATTCTTCCAATGGTAAGTAAGGATGAAAATGTACAGTTTGTAGCTAACAAAATAGGGAAAGTTACTAAAAAGCCCCCTAAATATCACACAGAAAAAACTCTGTTAAGAGTCATGGAAACCTGTGGTAAAGGTGTAGAGGACAAAGAGGACTCGGAGGAAATGATGGCTTCTATCTTAAGTGGTTTTAGTATAGGTACTCCAGCTACTAGAGCAGAAACTATTAAAAAGCTTAAGGATATAGGATATATAAAAACTAAAGGAAAAAGTCTTACTTGCACTGAACTTGGAAGGACAATGGTTGAAATATTTCCTGTTAAGGAGCTTCTTGACCTTGAGTATACAGGAAGACTTGAAAAGACATTATCAGATATAGAAAAAGGAAGATTTGAAAAATCTGATTTTATGAATTTAATTTGTAATTTTACTGAAACTGCTGTTGATAAGATAAAGAATGATACAGGAGCATTATCAAAGTTTAAGGTTGAAGCTCCAGAAGGAAAAGAAGTTGTAGGAAGATGTCCGACTTGTGGAAATCCAGTTATAGAAGGAGAAAAGGGATTTGGATGCACTAATTGGAAAAATGGATGTAAGTTTACTATCTGGAAAGATGATAAGTATATTGCTTCTTTTGGAAAACAAGTTACTAAAGAGATGGTGAAGCTTCTTCTTCAAAATGGTAAGGTTGGATTTAGGAACTTGAAGAGTAAAAAGGGAAATACTTTTTCAGCTTATTTTAAATATATTAAGAATGAAGAAACTGGAAGATATAATTGGGAGATAGAATTTATTTAAGAGAAATTGCTTTGCAATTTCTCTTTTTTGAATAATGTTTTTTCTATAGGGAAATTTATTTGTGAGGTGAGATAAATGAAAAAAATAACTTTTAAAGGAAAAGATATAACTCTTGAAGGTAATCAGTTATCAGTTGGAGATACATTAAAGAACTGTACTCTTGTTGGAAATGATTTGAATGAAGTTGAGTTAACAAAGACAAATGGTATTAGAGTAATATTATCTGTGCCATCAATTGATACTCCTGTTTGTGATACTGAAGTTAGAAGGTTTAATAAAGAAATTGAAAGTTTACCTAATGTACATTGCTATACTGTTTCAATGGATTTACCATTTGCTCAGGCAAGATGGTGTGGAGCAGCTGGAATTAATAGAGTAACAACTTTATCTGATTATAAGTATAGAAGTTTTGGAGACACAACAGGAACTTATATAAAAGAGCTAGGATTATTAACAAGAGCTTCTTTTGTTGTAGATGAAAATAATAAAGTTATATTTGTAGAATATTTGGATGAAGTAGCTAATGAACCAAGTTATGATAAGATAATTAGTGTTGTAAAAAATGCTATTTAATAATTTATTTATAAGTTTAAGAGGAGAGCTTTGCAAAGGCAAAACTCTCCTCTTATTTTATTAAGCTATGAATATATAAAGATATGTTGTAGGCTAATGGAGCAATAAATACTGTCATTATTCCAGCAACTCCAATTGAAAGACCACTCATAGCTCCTTCTGTTTCACCTATTTCCAAGGCCTTAGTAGTACCAACTGCATGAGCAGCTGTTCCTAGAGAAATTCCAACTGCAACACTGTCTTTTATTTTGAATATTTTACAAATTGTAGGACCCATAACTGCTCCAATTATTCCAGAGAGAATTATTGCAAGAACAGTTACTGAAGAAATACCTCCTAATTGATTAGAAAGTTCAATTCCTATTGGAGTTGTAACTGACTTAGGTAATAGTGATTTTATTATTGAAGCATCCAGTCCTAATAAATAAGAAAGTCCTATTACTGCAAATATTCCTATAATAGACCCAAGAAGTACTCCAAGAAAGATTGATAAAGAATGTTTCTTTAATAAATCTAACTGTTTATATAGAGGGACTGCAAGTATTACAGTTGATGGTCCAAGGAACATATTTATAAATTTACCACCTTGATTATATGTGTCAAAATCAATATTAAAGGCAAGTAAGAATGCTACTACAATTCCTATTGCAATAAGTAATGGGTTAAATAGTGGAATGTTTGTCTTTCTATATATGTATAACCCTATTTCAAAGGCAGCTAGTGAAAGTACTATACCAAATAAAATATTATTAGTTATTATGTTCATCTACTTCACATCCTTTATTGTTACTAACTTTTCTAGATATAAATTGAACTATTAATCCTGTGCTCGCTATTACTATTGAAGTTGTTAATATACATACTATTATTAGTTTTAACCAAGTATCTTTTATAACTCCTACAGATGACATAAGTCCAACACCAGCAGGGATGAAGAAGAATGCTAGATGATCTAAAAGAAATGTTGATACTGTTTCAATCTGTTCTAGTTTTATTACTTTTGTGCATAAAAGTAACAATAAAATTAGCATTCCTAGAATGTTTCCAGGTATAGGGAGATTTAAAAGTCCAGATATTAGTTCACCCATTAGATAAATTCCAAATATTATAATTGCTTCTCTAAATAGTTTCATAATGCGCCTCCTATTTTATATCTCTTTTAATTTATCATTTATGAAAATAAATGTAAACCACGAAAAAATGCGGAAAACAGTTAATTATGTCTATATATGGCTGTGAGTTTTAGTTACTTAAAAGTTACTAATTGATAGTATAAATAATTATTGTTATACTTAAAAACAAGCTATATATAAGATAGGAGATGAACAAAGTATGGATAATAATAAATTTAAGTGTCCTATTGAATCTTTATCAAATATATTAGGGAAGAAGTGGGTATTTAATATAATATGGTTTTTAAGAGAAGATAAAAAAAGATTTAGTGAGATTCAAAAGTATTTAGAAGGGTGTAGTAGAAAAGTGTTATCTCAACAATTAGATTTACTTATAGAAAATAATATAGTAATTAATGAAAAGCAGGAGATAAATAATAATTTGGAATCTTATTATTATTTAAGTAGTAATGGATTAGAGCTACTTGATATAATAGAAAGAATGATAGTATGGGGAGAAGCAAATTTAAAATGCAAATAAAGGAGTATTAAAATGTTTGACGGATTATCATCATTAGAGAATATAAGTTTTTTACTAGTATTTTTAGAAGGGGTATTATCATTTTTATCACCTTGTGTTTTACCTTTAATACCTATTTATATTAGTTATTTAGCAGGTAATGCAAAGAAAGAAAATGAAGATGGAAGTATAACATATGTAAGAAAAAAAGTGTTATTTCACACAGTATTCTTTATATTAGGAATTTCAACAGCCTTTTTTGTGTTAGGTTTATCATTTACTTCCTTAGGAAAGTTCTTTAATACAAATAAAGCTTTATTTAGTAAAATTTCAGGAATTATAATTATAGTTTTAGGATTATATCAAATTGGGATATTTGATTTTAAGTTCCTTCAAAGAGAGAGAAAGATAAATCTTAATTTAAGTGGTAAGAAGATAAATCCTTTAATGGCATATATAATGGGATTTACATTTAGTTTTGCATGGACTCCTTGTGTGGGACCAGCGTTATCATCAGTATTAATTTTAGCTTCTAGTGCTAAAAATGCTGCTTTGGGAAATTTGTTAGTACTATTGTATACAGTAGGGTTTACAATACCATTTTTATTATTAGGTATATTTACTACACAAGCTTTAAATTTTATTAAGAAAAATAAGAAGATAATGAAGTATACAATAAGAGCTGGTGGCGTAATTATGATTATAATGGGTGTAATGACCTTCACTGGATGGGTAAATAATATAACAGGATATTTAAGTTCAACTGGAAATAATCAGAACACTCAACAGGAACAGCCTAAAGATGAAGAAAAAGAAAGTGATAGTGCAGGAGATGAGAAAGAAGCACCAAGTGCAGTTGACTTTGAACTAGTTGACCAGTATGGAAATACGCATAAGTTATCAGATTATAAAGGAAAGGTAGTATTTCTTAATTTCTGGGCAACTTGGTGTCCTCCTTGTAAAATGGAGATGCCTAATATAGAAGAACTTTATAAGAAATACAATTATAATAAAGATGATGTTGTTATATTAGGGGTAGCTCAGCCTGGAGGGCAAGAAAAAAGTATTTCTGGTATAAAAGAATTTATAAATAGTAATGGGTATACTTTTCCTACAGTTTTTGATGAAAGCGGGGATGTATTTGGAAGGTATTACATAAGATCACTTCCGACTACTTTTATGATTGATAAAGAGGGAAAGATATATGGCTATGTAAGTGGAGCTTTATCAAAGGATCAAATGAATAGTATTATAAATCAAACAATAGAAAAGAAATAGTAATAGGTTATGAGGGATTCTCATAGCCTATTACTTTAAAAGGTTAGGATTCTTTAATATATTTTTTTTCTATAATAGCAACTAATTTATACATCAAGAATGCAATTATTGAAAGTAGTACTATACTCATCATTACCATATCTAATTGGGAGATTTGACCGCCATAAACAATTAGGAAACCAAGCCCCTCTCTTGCAACTAGGAATTCCCCCATAATGACACCAACCCAAGATAGTCCTACATTAATCTTTAAAGCTGATATTAACACAGGAATAGTATAAGGTATAATTAAATATTTTAAAATTTGTATTTTGTTAGCTTGGAATGTTTTCATTAATAGAATTTTCTCTCTATCTACATCCTGGAATCCTGTAAATACACTTATTATAGTGGTTACAATAGATATTAAAAGTGCTATTACAATTATAGCGCTAGTACCATTACCAACCCAGAATATTATAATAGGTGCTAAAGCGACCTTTGGTAGAGCATTTAATACAACTAAATAAGGGTCTAATACCTTAGCTGTAAATGGGAACCACCAAAGAACTATAGCGATTATAGTACCTAAGATAGTGCCCAGTGAGAAGCCTAATATAGTCTCATAACATGTAACCCAAATGTGCCTTAGTATAGTTCCATCTTCATAGAAAGATAGGAAAGATTTAAACATTCTGCTAGGACTTGAAGTTAAAAATGGATCAACCCACTTCATATCTGCTGCTAATTCCCATAGCAATATAAAACCAAGAAGAATTACTAATCTAAAAAAGGTAACTTTTAGTTTGTCACGTTTAACCTTCTTAACATATAGCTCATGTTCCTTACTCATTATCCATCCAACTCCTTCCATAATAAATTAAAGTAGCCTTTAAATTCAGGCTCTTTTCTTCTTTGGAAAGGGGTAGCATCTTTATTTTGAAATTCCATAGGAACATCAATTTTTATGGTAGAAGGTCTTTTAGCTAAAACTAAAATTCTATTTGCTAAGGAAATTGCTTCGCTTATATCATGAGTAACCATAATTGCTGTTTTCTTCTCTTTTTTTATTATAGAGCTTACATCATCACAAACTTTTAATCTTGTTTGATAATCTAAAGCAGAAAAAGGTTCATCTAAAAATAATACATCCGGATTTAAAGCAAGGGTTCTAATTAAAGCAACTCTTTGTCTCATACCACCTGAAAGTTCTCTAGGATAATGATTTTTAAATTTTAGAAGATCATAATCTTTTAATAGTTCTTCAACTCTTTCTTTGTTTTCTGGGGTCATAAGTTTCTTTATTTTTAATCCTAAAGTTACATTTGTCCAAACGGTTTCCCATTCAAATAAATGATCCTTTTGAAACATGTACCCAATTTTATTTAAATTTTTATGAATATCCTCACCATTATAAAGTACTATTCCACTAGAAGGTTCTAATATTCCAGATAGTATATTTAAAAGAGTGGATTTCCCACAACCAGAAGGTCCGAGTATACAAATAAAATCTTCATTACTTACATCAAAATTTATATTAGTTAATGCTTTTGTCTCTCCTTTTAAGGAGTGATAATTCATAGATATATCTTGAATTTCAAGCAAAGACATCTAATCACCACCTTTTTATTTTATGTATATAGGTGGATTGTCATATATGTGATGTGGGAAGCCTTAAAATTAAGGCTTCCATCATCCACACTTGTTCGTTCTGTATTTCTACTATTTTTCATTTACTATTTTTTCAGCAAAAGAGTTATTTACTATTGTCTTATATTCAGGTCTAGAAGGTATAAGTGATGTGTCATATGATTGAATAACATCCATTAGTTTAGTTAAATCTTCTTCTTTTAATGTTGGGTCTGAAGCTAAAGCATCGATCTCTTTGTAATTATCGATGACATTAATCATAATTTCTCTATCAGTTCCAGGGAAGAAAGATATAATTGAATCAGCTATTTCTTCAGTTGAATGGCTTTGGAACCATTGTTGTCCTTTATAGATAGCTCTGGTGAATTTTTCTATTGTTTCTGGATTTTTATCCATATAGGATTTTGTTGAGAAGAAACAAGTATAAGCAAGTTTACCAGAGTCTTTACCTATTGAAGCAACAATCTTTCCGCTACCTTCTTTTTCTAGCATTGAAGCTGTAGGTTCAAATAGAGCTACGTATTCCCCACTTCCAGCTTTAAATGCACCAGCAGTAGCAGTGAAATCAATATTAGTTACCATTTCTACATCTTTTTCAGGGATAATACCATGGTTCCTCATAACATATTCAAGTGCCATTTCAGGAACGCCACCAGGTCTGCCGCCTATTAACTTCTTACCCTTTATCTGTTCCCAAGTGAAGTTTGATTCGTCATTTCTTCCAACTAGGAAGGAACCGTCTTTTTGAGTAAGTTGAGCAAATAGTACTGGGTAATCTTCTCTTCCTTGATTATAGATATAAATTACTTGTTCAGGTCCACAGAAACCAATGTCGGCGTTGTTGCTAAGCACATTTTGCATAACTTTGTCCGCTCCTTGTCCAGTTGAAAGATCTATTTCTAATCCTTCCTCTTCAAAGAAGCCTTCGCTTATAGCAACATACATTGGAGCGTAGAATACAGAACGAACTACTTCGTTAAGACGGACTTTTTGTAGCTCTGAATTTTCTTTTTCCTTGCCACAACCAATAAAAGAACAACTAATGGTAAAAACAAGTGCTAAGAAAAGTGCTAGTTTTGATTTTTTCCTCATGTTCGTATGTCCTCTCCTTAATGATTATTAAAGATGCTTTATGATGTATATTATGACGGATAATGTCAGAGTGTTAAAGAAATGTGGAAATGATAAAGAATATTAATCAAAAATAGTTATAGTAATTGATTTGTTTGGATAGGGGATATTAAACTTTTCTTGTTCTTATTAAAAGTAGTAAATTAGATATTGATTTTTATTTAAGTTAATATAAAGGGACAGTATAAGATTTATTTAGATACTGTCTCTTTATATTTGTGGTCATTTAATATGTGTCATATGGAAAAAACTATATTATTGATTTAACTGTTTTAACAATTTTATCTGATGTTAAGCCGTATTCTTTGAATAATTCTTCAGGTTTTCCGCTTTGTCCAAAAATATCATTTATTCCAATTTTTTTTACTAATGAAGGGTGATTTTCACATATAACTTCTGAAACAGCAGAACCAAGTCCTCCAACAACATTATGTTCTTCTACTGTTACAATTTTTCCAGTTTCTTTTGCAGCTTTAAGAATGATTTCAGTATCAATTGGTTTTATGGTATGAAGATTAATTACTCTTACATTGATACCTTCAGCTTTTAATTTTTGTTGTGCTTCTAAAGATACTTGCACCATTGAACCTGTAGTAATTATAGTACAATCATTACCTTCTCTTAAAGTTACACCCTTACCAAACTCAAATTTATAGTTAGATGAATTTACGCTATCTACTGCTAAACGACCTAAACGTACATAGCATGGGCCATCACAGTTTGCTACATACTTTATAATTTCTTCAGTTTCCTTTTCATCGCAAGGTGAGAAAACTTTCATATTAGGAATAGAACGCATCAAAGCAAGGTCTTCAATAGCTTGATGTGATGCACCATCTTCTCCAACAGAAATTCCAGAATGAGTAGCACAAAGCTTTACATTTAAGTTAGTATAAGCTACTGAGTTTCTTATTTGTTCAAAGGCACGTCCGGCTAAGAACATAGCAAAACTACTTGCAAAAACTATTTTACCTGTAGAGGCTAATCCTGCTGCCACGCCAACCATATTTGCTTCAGCAATACCCATATTGTAGAAAGACTCTGGTGAAGAAGCTTTTACATCACATGTTTTTGTAGATTTAGATAGATCAGCATCTAATACAATTATATTTTTATTTTCTTTAGTAAGTTGAGATAAAGCTTTACCATAAGCTTCTCTTGTTGCAATTTTAGACATTATAAAGCCTCCTCTATTTCTTTTAATGCAAGTTCAACCTGCTCCTTATTAGGGGCAGCACCATGCCATCCAGCTTGGTTTTCCATAAATGAAACCCCTTTTCCTTTTATAGTTCTTGCAATAATTACAGTAGGCGCTCCTTTAAAGTTTTTTGCCTCTTCATAACAATCTAAAAGAGCATCTATATCATGACCGTCAACAGTAAGTACATTCCACCCAAAAGCTTTAAATTTTTCATCTATTGGGGTAGGATTCATTACATCTGTAATGTTTCCATCAATTTGAAGACCATTAAAGTCAACAATTGCTAATAAATTGTCTAATTTATAGTGGCTTGCACACATAGCTGCTTCCCAAACTTGTCCTTCTTCTAGTTCTCCATCACCTAAAAGGCAATATACTCTATTGGATGAGTTATCTATTTTGTTTCCTAAAGCCATACCTACAGCTGTTGATATACCTTGTCCAAGGGAACCTGTAGACATATCTACTCCAGGAACATAATTCATATTTGGATGTCCTTGTAGTTTTGAACCTAATGAACGTAAATTGATTAGTTCTTCTCTTGAAAAGAATCCTCTATTACTTAAGGTTGCATACAAAACAGGAGCAGCGTGTCCTTTTGAAAGAACAAATCTATCTCTATCTTGTTTGTTAGGATTATAAGGGACTATATTCATTTCTTCAAAATATAGAGTTGTTAGGATTTCTACTGCTGAAAGAGAACCACCTAGATGTCCAGATGAAGCGCTTGCGATAGATTTTATAATATCTGTACGAATTGTTTTGCAGATAGTATTTAAATTTTGATTTTTCATAAATATATGCTTAAGATTAAGCAATTCACCTACCTTTTTAGTTTGTAAGTAATTTGCTTAAGTTAGAAAAGTTTGTTGTTTGTATTGATAAACATAATTTAAAAGAAAAAAATGTTTCTGTCAAGTAAAAAGTTAAAATTATTGACAAGTAACTCTTTATTAATATAGAATTTTTAGGAAAGAGGGTGAGTGAAATGGCTACAATAAGAGATGTGGGGAAATTGGCAGGAGTATCGGTAGCTACAGTATCTAGAGTTATAAATAAAAAGGGTTATGTAAGTAAAGAAACTGAAGAAGCTATTTTAAATGCAATGAAAATGTTAAATTATACACCAAATGATGTTGCTAGAAGATTAGCAGGAAAAAAATCAAAAACAATAGGACTAATTATTCCTAATATATTAAATCCATTCTTTCCAGAGGTGGCAAGAGCAGCAGAGGACACTGCAAATAAATTAGGATATAATTTAATTCTTTGTAATACTGATAATAGTAGGGAAAAAGAAAGGCAATATTATGAGATGTTGTTTAACAAACAAGTAGATGGAATTATGATTTGTTCTTATACGGCCACACCTGAAGAATTATTGGCTTTAATAGATAGAGGTATGCCTTTAGTTGTATTAGATAGGGAGTTTATTAATTATGAAATACCTTCTATAACTGGAGATAATAAAGATGGTGGAAGGAATGCAGCAATGCACCTTTTAGAGTGTGGATGTAAAAATATTGCACATATTACAGGGCCTATGTATATTGAGGCTTTAGAGGATAGATTTAATGGCTTTAAAGAAGTGCTAAAAGAAGAGAATCTATTTAGAGCAGATTTGGTTAAAGTTGATGAATTTTCTTTAAAGGGAGGATATAGCTCTACTAAAAAACTCCTTCAAGAGGAAAATAACATTGATGGTATATTTGCTGGAAATGATATTTTAGCAATAGGATCTTATAAAGCATTAAGAGAGATGGGTTATGAGCTTGGAAAAGATATTAAATTAATAGGTTATGATGGGTTAGAGTCTAATATAAATTACTTAGAAATTTCATCTATAGCTCAGCCAATGTATGAATACGGACAAAAGGGTGTAGAATTGTTGTTAAAAAAGATAGAGGGAAACGAGGATATATCAAAAGAAAAAATAAAACTAAATGCTAAGTTAATAAAAAGAGTATCTACTATAGGATAGATGGGCAGTGGTTTACACTGCTTTTTTTATGCAAAAAAAATATATGTATTTGTTTACATAACAGGTTGACAAGAAAAAAACACCATGATAATATATGTATATAACCGGTTACACATTGGAGTTATTTGTTTGAGTTAAAAGTTTGTTAGGTATTGAAGTTACTATGTTTGTAAAAATAAAACGCTAATATTTAAACGGTTTACTATTTGGAGGTAGAAATGAAGAAGGTAGTAGTAGTAGGAAGCCTTAATATGGACCTGGTGATGGAAGTTGAAAGAATGCCAAAAGTTGGAGAAACTATAAAGGGTAATAAGATGAGTTACTTTATTGGTGGGAAAGGTTCTAATCAAGCAGTAGCGGCTTCAAGGCTAGAAGATAATGTGAAAATCATAGGATGTGTTGGTAAAGATACATTTGGTGAAAAAATTTTAAAGCATTTAAAGGAAGACGGTGTTAACGTAGAGAGTGTTAGGGAAGATAATTGTGCATTTACTGGACTAGCTACAATATTTAAGACACCTGAAGACAATTCTATAGTGGTGATACCTGGAGCAAATGATTTTTGTGATATAGATTTAATCAAAACCTATGAAGATGTAATAAAGGACGCAGATGTTGTGATAACACAGTTAGAGATTCCTATGGAAACTGTTGAGTATGCACTTAAAATAGCAAAGAAACATGGTGTTAAAACCATACTAAATCCAGCGCCTGTAAAGACATTATCTAAAGAAATAATTAATAATGTAGATTTTATTACACCTAATGAAACTGAATTTGAGATAATCTGTGGACAATCTTTTAACAATGGTGAAGAACTAGAAGAAAGTATGGTAAAATGGCAAGAAGATAATAGCTGTAACTTAATAGTAACACGCGGTAAGCATGGATCTTCCTATGTGAAGGATGGAAAAGTTATTACTATAGATGCAATAGAAGTTAAGGTAGTAGACACTACTGGAGCAGGTGATACTTTTAATGGGGCATTTGCTCATTGCATAGCAAATGAGTTTAAAATTGAAGAGGCAGTAAGATTTGCAGGAATAGCAGCTTCTTTATCAGTAAGGAAACTAGGTGCTCAATCAGGAATGCCTACACTAAAAGAAGTAAATGAATATTTTAAATAAATAAGGGAAAGAGGATGACGATTATGAATAACAAAAGACCAATAATTATTGATACAGACCCAGGAATTGATGATGCGGTTGCTATAGCAGCTGCAGTATTTAGCAACTCTATTGATGTAAAATTAATTTCTACTGTTGCTGGAAACGTTTCTATTGATTATACTACTAACAATGCCTTAAAATTAGTAGAGTTTTTTGGAAAAGATATACCGGTTGCACAAGGTTCTTGTAAACCTTTAACAAGGGAAGTTGAGCATTGCAGTAATATTCATGGTGAAACAGGAATGGCAGGGTATGATTTTCCAGAACCAACAAGAACAATAATTGCAAAGAATTCAGTAGATGCAATGAAGGATGTAATTTTAAATTCCAAAGAAAAAGTTACATTAGTTCCTATTGGACCTTTAACTAATATTGCATTATTATTAACTACTTATCCAGAAGTTAAAGAAAATATTGAAGAAATAGTTTTAATGGGAGGATCATCTGGAAGGGGAAACCATACTCCAGCTGCTGAGTTTAATATATATGTAGATCCAGAAGCTGCAAAGATTGTATTTGGGTCTAAAGTTAAAATAGTAGTTTGTTCATTAGATGTTACATCAGTAGCCACTTTAGATTTAGAAACAATAAATAAATTAAAAGTTATGAATAAAGTAGGGGATATGTTCTATTCTATGTTTAACCATTATAGAGGAGGCAGTGTATCTAAGGGGGGGCTAAAGATGCATGATTTAACAACTATAGCTTATTTAGATAAGCCGGAGTTGTTTGAAAAAATTGATACTTTTGTTGATGTAGAAACTTCTGGAGAATATACATCAGGATTTATGGTTGTTGATTTTAAAGGAACTTATAATAAACCCAATAATGCTACATTCTGTACTGAAATTAATGTAGAAGCATTTAGAGAATGGATGTTAAATATTTTTAAAAATATTAATATATAAGTTTTACATAGGAGGAATTATAAATGTTAGAGATTATTATTGCTTTATTAGTTGTTTTAGGTGTAGGTTATTTAATTTACAAAAAGTATAATGCAACAATTGCTTTAGCTGTTGGAGGAATTATATTACTTTTTGCAGCAGTTATTTTAGGTCATCCAGTTTTATCACCTGAAGAAACTACAGGAATTGTGTGGTTAGATCCTTTTAAAAAGGTAGAGATATCTTTCTTGAAGAATTTAGGTAACATAGGTTTAACTATTATGACACTATTTGGCTTTTCTAGTTATATGAACTTAATAGGTGCAAATGAAGTTACAGTTGATATTATGACAAAACCATTAGGGAAAATTAAATCAAAATATTTTATTGTTCCAGTAATATTTTTATTAGGTAATTTATTATCTCTAGTAGTACCAAGTGCTTCAAGTTTAGCAGTATTACTTATGGCAACATTATATCCAGTGTTAACAAAGGTAGGTGTTACACCTTTAACTGCTGGTGCAGTTATCGCAACTACAGCTACAATAATGCCAACACCATTAGGAGCTGATAATGTACTTGCAGCTGAAACTTTTGGAATGAATATTATGGATTACGTTATAGCTCATGCAAAGGTTTCTATACCTACTTTAGTAATTATGGCAGTTGCTCATTACTTCTGGCAAAAATATTTAGATAAAAAACAATCATTATCTACTGAGGTAAAGATTGATGAAAGTAAGTTAGCTAAGTTAAATAACAATTTACCGCCTAAATATTATGCTATTTTACCAATATTACCATTAATCTTGGTATTATTCTTTAATATCTTTATGAAGGAAGTACAAATTGGACTAGTAAGTATTGCATTTATCTCATTAATAGTTGCAGTAATTTTAGAGCTTATTAGAAAGAAAGATTTTGTTAAGGTTTCTAATGATATAAATGAGTTCTTTAAAGGTATGGGTAATGGACTTGCTATGGTTGTTTCATTACTTGTTGCAGCATCACTTCTTGTTGATGGATTAAAGGCTTTAGGTGTTGTAGATATGATTACAAATTCAGTACAAAACCTTCATGGTGCAGGAACAATATTAATGCTTGCATTTAGTGGAGTTACCTTCTTAATTGGATTAATTAGTGGTGGAGGATTATCAGTATTCTATGCTTCAGTAGAAATGATACCTGAACTTGCAGCAGCAGTTGGAGTTGCAGGACCTATGATAGCTTTACCAATGCAAATGGTAGCAAACTTAGTTAGATCAATTTCACCAGTAGCAGCATGTATAATAGTAGTTTGTTCAATAACAGGTACAAATCCGATGCAAATTGTAAAACGTACTTCGGTTCCAATTCTAGTTGGAGTTGTATCAACACTTATATTATCTGTAATACTATTGTAGAAAAATGGAAATAAGACTAGCTAAAAAAGAAGAAATTGTCCACGTAGAAAGAATGATTCTTAAGGCTGCTAAGCTATTACAGTCTAGAGGAATAGCACAGTGGGAAAGATTTTTAAATATTTATAATATAAGTATTTGTGAAGAAGATTTCAAAAGAAAAAAGCTATATGTGTTATTAGATGATTTTGATAATATAGTTGGTTCAATGTCCTTCGGTAATGAGGAGGACATTGACTATAAATTATGGACAAGTTGTAGTGGGGCTTATTTTATACATAGACTAGTTATTAGTGATAATAACTGGGGGAAAGGTTATGGAGAATTATTAGTAAATTATGCAAAAGAGATATCGAAGAATCATAATAAAATTTTAAGATTAAATGCTGTTGAAAATAATAATTATCTATTTAGGTATTATGAGAGACAGGGGTTAAAGTATATTGATAGAAAATTAGGATATAACTTATTTGAATGGTAAGTAGGAGGATATATATGAAGTTTTTTTTAGATACTGCGAATGTTGAAGATATAAAAGAAATTAACGAATTAGGGATTTTAGCAGGTGTTACTACTAATCCATCTTTAATTGCGAAAGAAAAAAGAGATATACATGAGGTTATTTCTGAAATTGTAAATATTGTTGATGGTCCTATAAGTGCAGAAGTAATAAGTTTAGATTATGAAAACATGATTAAGGAAGGAGAAGAATTAGCCAAGATTCATAAAAACATTGTAGTGAAAATTCCAATGACAAAGGATGGGTTAAAGGCTGTTTCATATCTTTCAAAAAAGAATATAAAAACTAATGTGACTTTAATATTTTCAGCTACTCAAGCACTATTAGCTGCAAGAGCAGGTGCGACATATGTGTCACCTTTCCTTGGAAGGTTAGATGATATAGGGTCTAATGGAATGATTTTAATTAATGATATCAGTGAGATTTTTAATATTCATTCAATTGACACTGAAATAATAGCTGCCTCTGTTAGACATCCAATTCATATTATTGAAGCAGCAAAAGCTGGAGCAGATATAGCTACAGTACCACCAATGGTTATTGATAATTTGATTAAACATCCATTAACTAATAGTGGAATTGAAAGATTTATTAAGGACTGGAAAGAAGCAAATAAGAAGTAGTTAATTTTGAATTTAGTTATTATATCTTATTCATAACTAAAGAAAACCAATTGGCTTTTAGTCAGTTGGTTTTTTGAATTTTAAATAAAATAAATATATATTCTTATATTTATAACAATATATATTGGGGCTTATCCTATGTTATAATATCCTATAAAGCTGAAGCGTATGGTTGTAATTATAAAAAGGGTTATAGGAATTAAAAATCAAATCTAATTTTAATATAACAATTGTAATTTAAATTATTTATGAGAGGAGTTATTATGAAAATACGAGATATGGTTTTAGAGGATTTTAAGGAAGTAAGTAAATTGATGTATCAGGTACATAATCTCCACTTAGAAAATAGGAATGATATTTATAAGGAGTCTAATCCTATGTCGAAGAATGAGTTCATAAATATCTTAGAAGATAACCATTGTATATCAATATTATCAGAAGAAAACAATGAGGTTTTAGGTTTATGCATGGCAAGTATAAAGGAAGTTTCAAATCATTCAGTACTAAAAGATAGAAAAGTTGGATACTTAGATGTGTTATGTGTAGAGGCAAGTTGTAGGAAAAGAGGTATAGGAAAAAAGCTGTGTGATGAAATTATGTTTAGACTAAGAGAAAAGGGAGCTGTAAGTTTAGAACTTATGGTATGGTCCTTTAATAAAGAAGCAATAAATTTTTATGAAAGCATAGGAATGGTTGAAAGAAATAAAGTTATGGAATATAAATTATAAATATATTTTTTTAGGTGCCTAATTAACATTTATTTCATATAAATATTAATAAGAGAGTTTATAGAAGTATATTAATTAGGAGGATATAAAATAATGAGGTATATAAATACAGGAGAATTTGATTCGGAAGTTTTAAACCAAAGAGGAGTAGTAATTGTTGATTTTTATGCAACTTGGTGTGGACCTTGTAAGATGCTTACACCAGTACTTGAAAGTATAGATAATGAAATGGAAAATATAAAAGTAGTTAAAGTAGATATAGATGAAAGTAGGAGATTAGCAATGAATTATGGTATTCAAAGTGTTCCTACAATAAAGATATTCAAGGATGGAAGAGAGGTAGTTACAAGAGTAGGATTTCAGCCTAAAGAAACATTAGAAAATATTATTCAAATGATTATGTAGAGGAAGTGTAAAAATTGCAGGAACGATATGATATAGCTATAATTGGGACAGGCCCTGCAGGATTATCAGCAGCACTAAATGCTAAAATAAGAAATAAATCATTTATATTGTTTGGAAGTAATAATCTAAGTCCTAAAATAGCCAAAGCACCTAAGATAAATAATTTTTTAGGTTTTCCCAACATGAGTGGTAAAGAAATGGGAATGGCTTTTAGGGAGCATATAAATTCCATGGGAATAGAGATTACAGAAGAGAGAGTAAATAATATTTATTCAATGGGTGATTATTTTGCATTAATGGTAAATGATAAGATGTATGAGGCAAGAGCAATAATAATTGCAACAGGGGTAGAGTTTTCTAAACCTATAAAAGGAGAGTTAGAGTTTTTAGGTAGAGGGGTAGGTTACTGTGCAACATGTGATGCACCTCTTTATAGTGGAAAGGATGTAGTAATAGTATCTTCTAATGAAGAAGGTGAAAGAGATGCTAATTATGTATCGGAGTTAGCAAAAAGAGTATACTATGTTCCATTATATAATGGAGAATACAGAATTAATAGTAATATAGAAGTGGTAAAAGACAGACCTATGGAAATTATAGGTGATGATAAGGTTAAGAAGATATTATTAAAAAGTAATAAAATAGATACTGATGGAGTATTTCTTTTAAAAGATGCAATTTCTCCATCTCAACTTGTGCCTGGACTTCTAGAGATAGATGGACATATAATGGTTGATAATCATATGAGAACAAATTTAAAAGGATGCTTTGCAGCAGGAGATTGTGTTGGAAAACCATATCAATATATAAAAGCTGCTGGTGAAGGGAATATAGCATCACTATCAGCAGTTGCATATTTAGATGGAAGATAATAATTTGAGAAAATTGAAAAAATATCATAATTAGAATTTATATATATAAAGGACTAAATTAAAATTATAAGTATTTTAATTTAGTCCTTTTATATTAACCTTGAGACATTTCTTGTTTTACAGTTGCTATTTCTTCAGGAGTAGCAGGTTGTGCAGGAATATAATATCCTTTTTCTTTAGCTATTTTAAATAAATTATATTGACGAGTTTCATCTTCATTTCTCATAGTTATTATTTGTTGACGAAGTTGTTCGTTCTCAGTTTGAGAAATTATTCCACCATATCCTGCTAAACTAGCATTTAATCCAGCAAGGTAATCGCTAATCATTTCCTTTTCTTGCATTTTTACATTCCTCCTATCCTAAGAAAGTCATTAATTTATCTTTATTTGTTTTTGCATCTTGTGCATCTTTTGTAAGTATTTGTTTTAATTGAGGGTCAGTACATTGTTGAGCATAGAAGTTTAACTTCTTCTCAATAGTGCAGTGAGCTCCAATTAAATGACGTAAGTTTTGTAGCTCTAATTGATTTAAGTTAGCCATAGTTATATCTCCCTTCAAAAAAACTTCAATATTAACTTTTACAATTCACTATCGATTTATACATAAAAAACTTGGATTATTATCCTTAAACTTTTTTTAATATCTCTTTAGTTTTTCTTTAGTTTTTTCACAATATATATTAAGAAATACTATTTAGAATAAAGACATAACGAAAGAGAAGGAGATAATACCTATGAATATGGAAATCTTAATGAATTATTTTTCGCAATATGGACTAATAGTTTTCTTTATAATAATTTTTCTTGAATATCTAAATGTACCAGGCTTGGCAGCTGGTATAGTAATGCCTCTTGCAGGTGTATGGGCAGCTAATGAAGGAATAGGTTTTTTTACAGCTATTTTTATATCAGTAATAGCTGGACTTTTAGGAAGCTTGGTTCTTTACGCAATAGCTAGAATAGGTGGAGAAATATTTTTAAAGAAATTAATAAATAAGTTTCCTAGTCAAGAAAAAACAATAAATAACAAACTAGACTACTTAAGACAAAAGGGAAGTGTAGGAGTTTTTGTTAGTAAATTAATACCTATGGCAAGAACATTAATAGAAATTCCAGCTGGAGTATTAAAGATTGATTTTATGAAATATTTTTGTAGTGCTGGGTTAGGAATATTCGTGTGGAATTTAATATTTGTAGGGTCAGGATATATATTTGGTGAAGCTGTATTTCAAAAGCTAACATTTTTATAAGGAGGATATAAAATGAGAATTGCAATGTTAACCAATAATTATAAGCCTTTTGTTGGAGGGGTTCCAATATCAATAGAAAGATTATCTAAGTCTTTAAGAAGTCTTGGACATGAAGTTTATATCTTTGCTCCAACTTATGACAATCAGTGTGATGAGGAATTTGTAATAAGATATAAATCCCTAAAAGGAAAAATATCAGGAGGAGTTGTGCTTCCTAATATATTTGATATAGAAATAGAGAAAAAGTTCAAAGCTTTAAAGTTTGATGTTATTCACGTACATCATCCAATGTTGTTAGGGAACATAGCTCAGTATCTAGGAAGAAAATATAATATTCCAGTTATATATACTTATCATACAAGATATGAAGAATATCTACATTTCCTAAAACCTTTTGAGTTATTAGAAAGTAGAGGAGACAAGATAGGAGATAAAATTTTAAGTTATAGTAAAGAAAAGTTTATACCTAATAGAGTAAAGCACTTTGTTAATAGGTGCGATTTGGTTTTTACACCCACAGAAACGATGAAGGGATATTTATTACAGAGTGGTGCGGAAAGTAAAATAGAAATACTACCTACTGGACTAGAAGATGAATACTTCGATTTAAATGGAAATGAAAGTAAAGAAATAAGAAATACCTATATTGGAGATAATAAATATTTATTTTGTACTGTTTCAAGACTTAGTAAAGAGAAGAACTTACACTTTTTTATAGATGGATTACTAGAACTAAAAAATAAAATAGGTGATTGTTTTAATACTATGGTTATTGGTGATGGTCCATTAAAGAAAGAGCTAGAAGAAAGAGTTCAGAGATTAGGTCTTCATAATAATGTTACTTTTATAGGGAAAGTTGATAATAAAAAGATAAAAGACTATTACGGTGCATGTGATTTATTTCTTTTTTCTTCAAAGTCAGAAACTCAGGGGATAGTTCTTCTTGAAGCTATGGCATCAAAGCTCCCTGTAGTAGCAGTTAAAGCTTCAGGTGTAATGGATGTAGTAAAGAATGATGTTAATGGATATATGACAACTGAGAACAAAGAAGACTGGGCTAAGAGGATATTGGATATTATAATGAACAATAATCTAAGGTTAAAACTTAAAGATGGAGCTTTTAGAACATCAAAAGAATACTCTAACTCTAAAATTGCTAAATTGGCCCTACATTATTACGAAGAGGTAATATTAGAATGTTATAGAAGGGGACAAGAGTATGCATTTAAAATTGGATAGGAATAGATTACTTAGTAAAGTTTATATAAGCTATTTAAGATTAATATGGAAAACAAGTTCTATTGAATATGAAGGAGAGATAAATGATTTTTCCAACAGTATAATTGGATTTTGGCATGGTGACAGCTATGTTATGAATTTAGCAATTAATAAATTAATATCGAAGGATATAGATTTACAGGTTGTGGTTACTGCTGACAAAAGAGGAGATTATATTGAGAATATCCTAAATTACTATGGAGGGAAAGCACTGAGGATGCCAGATGGTATAAAGATGAAGGGGTTTTTAAAAGAACTTAAAACAGAAAGTAAGAAGGAAAATGGAACTCTAGCCATTGCTCTTGATGGACCATTAGGACCCTTCCGTGAACCAAAGAAAATAGCACCTCTGTTATCAAATGAATCTGGTAAAGAATTAATAGGATTTAAAATAGATTATTCTAATAAGATATACTTAAATAAAAGATGGGATAAATATTCAATACCATTACCATTTACAAGTATAAAAATAAATACTGTAAATTTTGGAGTGGTAACAAAGGATGATTTAAGAGGTTATAGAGAATATTCTAAAGAGTTAGAGAAGTTTCTTTAGAAATTCTTTAGATTTATCTAGATATTATCTTTAGTAATGTTACTTATACTTTAATTAATAGGCGATAAATGATATCTTTATCTATGTATTTAATAAGAAAAGAGGTATTGCGATGAATACATATAATGTTTTAGTTGTAGAGGATGAAAAGGAAATTGCAGATGCAATAGAAATATATTTGAAGAATCAAGGATATAGGGTATTTAAAGGATCAAATGGAATAGAGGGGTTAGAAATAATAGATAGAGAAGAGATACATTTAGCTATCGTGGATATAATGATGCCTAAGATGGATGGTATCCAAATGACAATGAAGCTTAGAGAAAATCATGATTTTCATGTAATTATGTTATCAGCTAAATCTGAGGATTTTGATAAAATAACAGGCCTTAATATTGGTGCAGATGATTACGTAACAAAGCCATTTACGCCATTAGAATTACTTGCAAGGGTTAATTCTCAGCTTAGAAGATATTCTAAATATTTGAAGTTGGTTGGCAATAAAGAAATTGAGGAAAATGTGTTTTCAATAGGAGGTCTTGAACTTAGTGTTGATAGAGTTGAAGTTACTGTAGATGGAAAACAAGTGAAAATGACTCCTATAGAATTTAAGATATTACATCTACTTATGAAAAATGCAGGAAGAGTATTTTCATCAGAAGAGATATATGAAAGGGTGTGGAATGAACAAGCAATAAATACTGATACCATAATGGTTCATATAAGAAATATACGAGAGAAGATAGAAATTAATCCTAAGAATCCAAAGTATTTAAAGGTGGTGTGGGGAGTTGGATACAAAATTGAAAAACAATAAGAAAAGTTTATTATTAAGTGTAATAGTAGGAATTATTATTTTAGCAGTATCAATAGGTATGGTAAGTTTTTATCCTAAAATGGTTAGGGTGGCTAAGGAGAAATCTTTATCTGTAAATCCATATATAGATTATTCTCTTCAAAAATATATGTACGATAGTAGTATGGTTCTATATAAAAACTTACTTGAAAAAGAATATGATAAAAATATAGTACCTTCTGATATTTTCATTAAAGATAGAGAAAATGAAAACTATGATAGAAATGATTATAAAGAAAATATAGATCAAAAAGTGTATAATGCAGAAGATTTACTTAAAAAAGGAATCAAAAATCTTGATTATATAATTATAAATAATAAAAGTGGTTTTGAAATTTCTAAAGGTGAAGATAACATTAAAAAGATAGTAAAAGGTGAATTGACAAGTGAAGATGAGCATTATGGATATTATATAGTTATTAAATATGATGAGGTTGGTAATTATACCATAGTAGATATTAAAGGTGCAGAGAAGGATGTTATTACAAATTTATTTTATGGTCTAGAATGGAAACAGTATGGTTATGGTGAAAGTATAACCGTAAGTGGCCCTAAAGATGTTACTATTGCTTATGGAATACCTAAGCTCTTAGAATATAATGATCCTATTAGCTATTGTATAGAAAATAGTAGCAAAAATGCATATGGTGATATTTCTTTATTATATGTAGGAGCATTAGCTGTAATAATTATTATTTTAGCATTATTTACTCCTTCAAGAATATGGAGTAGATGTATTGGTATTAAAAATATATTAAGAATACCCTTTGAAATTTTAGTTGTTTTATTAACTTGTATGATTTCACTAATAGCTTTATTGCCAATGTTAGTATATGAATATGGTAATAATATTAGTAATTTTATAGAGATAATGAAGAGTATAGGTGTATCCCAAAGAACGTCAGAAATAGTATTTATGTTTGGTAATATACTAGGTTTATCAATTATTATATATGGAATTTATTTAGTTATAATAGCAGTGAAAAATATATTTTATATTGGAGCTAAAGAGTATTTTAAAACTAAATCATTAATAGGAATGCTCTTATTAAAATCTAAAGGTTGGATTAAAGAAGGTTATAATAGACTTGTAGAAATAGATTTAAATGATAAATCAAATAAGACTCTTATAAAAATATTAGGTGTAAATTTTATTATATTAAGTATAATGTGCAGTATTTGGTTTTTTGGTATAGGAATATCAATAGCTTATACAATAGTGTTATTCTTTGTGCTAAAGAAATATTTTGATGACGTAAAACAAAAGTATAATATTTTACTTGAAGCAACTAATAAGATTGCAGAAGGAAATTTAGATGTAGAAATAAAGGAAGACTTAGGTTTATTTAATCCACTAAAAGGAGAACTAGAAAAGATTCAATCGGGATTTAAAAAGGCTGTAGAACAAGAAGTGAAAAGTCAAAGATTAAAAACTGAACTTATATCAAATGTTTCCCATGATTTGAAAACACCATTGACTTCAATAATAACTTATGTTGATTTATTAAAGAATGAAAATATTACAGAAGAAGAGAGAAAATTATATATAGAAACAATAGAAAGAAAATCTCAAAGGCTTAAGAACTTGATCGAAGACCTATTTGAGATGAGCAAAGCTACTAGTAAAAATGTTCAGCTTAATATAGTAGACGTGGATATAGTAGAGTTGATGAAGCAAACACAATTTGAATTAAGTGATAAAATTGAAGAATCTTCATTGAAGTTTAAATGGAACCTACCTAGTGAAAAAGTAATTGTTAAGCTAGATAGTCAGAAGACATTTAGAGTTTTTGAAAACTTACTAGTAAATATAGTTAAGTATGCTATGCCAAATTCAAGAGTATTTATTGATATTATAAATAAAGAAGATGGTGTAGATATAGAGTTGAAGAATATGTCTGCTACAGAAATAGATTTTACAGGTGAAGAGATTGTTGAGAGATTTACAAGAGGAGATAAGTCTAGAAATACAGAAGGATCAGGACTTGGACTTGCAATAGCCAAGAGTTTTGTAGAGCTTCAAGGTGGATGTTTTGTGGTTGAAGTTGATGGGGATTTATTTAAAGTAAAAATAAAATTTAAGAAATGATTAGCTAAATAGGCGATATAAATATAAGAAGTAAAAAAGGAGCTGTTATAATAGCTCCTTTTTACTATAATTTTTGAACATTTACTGCCATAGGCCCCTTTTCGCCTTCTTGTATATCAAAGGTTACATCTTCACCCTCGTGCAAATCTTTTTCAGGACCTTTTTCTTTTATTTGAGAATGATGAACGAAAACATCTTTTCCATCATTACAAGAAATAAATCCATATCCTTTTTCTTGATTGTACCATTTTACTGTTCCTGTTATACTTGCCATTTTTAATTATCTCTCCTTATTATATGGTGTCTTAGTTAGTATTCCTTTAGAAGAAAATAATTATGTTACAAATAAATAATATTGTGAGTAAAGTTAAGGTATATACATGAATAATAGTTAAGTATATACCTTAAAGTTATATTTTTTTACTGTATCTCTTTCTACTAAGGTATTGTTCAAAATAATTCTTTTGCTATATTCATTGTTGCAATCAATTTTATCTTTAATTAAGCTAGCAGCATTAGTTCCAAGTAGGTGCATATTTTGATCCATAGTAGTAAGTTTTGGTTCTATAAGGCTACTTAATTGAATATTATCATATCCAATAATAGATAAAGCCTTAGGTATTTCTATATTTAGCTTTTTACAAGCATTTATTGCTCCAACTCCCATAAGGTCGTTACAAGCAAATATAGATGTTACATTTAGTTTAGGTAAAAGTTCTATCAGCATAGAGGTTGTATTATCTACAGTTTTTAAGCTGTTACCCTCACCTATATTTATAATGTTTTCATGATGAAAGTTACCGATATCCATCATGAGTTTTTTATAAACCTCTTCCTTAACATCATAAGAATAACTATCTTTGCCACGAATAAATAAAATGTTTCTGTGGTTCTTATCAAGTAGATATCTTAAGGCTAATTTGCACCCTGTAGATTCATCATTTGAAACTGATGATATATTAGGAACAGTTGTATAGCCATTTATAAATACAAATGGTATTTTTTTTGATAATTCGTTATAAAACTTATTTTTAATATTTGATGTAGTAGGGTCAATTACTATAATACCTGCAACGTTTCGAGCAAGCAGATTATTAACACATTTTTTTTCTTCATCTTTATCATTAGATGTGGTCATTAATATAATGGATAAAGAATGTTTCTTCAATTCTGATTCTATCCCATATACAACGCTTGGGAAGAATAAGTTAGTTAAACTAGGAACTATTACACCTATTGTAGTTGACTTTCTTTGAGTAAGTTCCCTTGCTTGCATGTTAGGTATATAGTTTAGTTCTTCAATTGCCTTAAGAACTCTTTTCTTAGTTTCTTCTTTAACAGGATAATTTCCATTCATTACCCTTGATACAGTAGCCACAGAGGTATTTGCCTTTTTTGCTACTTCAGTGATAGTTATGTTCATAGAGTTATTCCACCTTACAATGTTTTTATAAATTTATCAAAGGCTTCTAATCCTTTTTCATCCCTTTTAAATACACCTGCATGAGATAATACTTCTTGGAATTTTAGTCCAACTTCTTCTTTTAAAATTTCCATTACAGTATTCTCTGTAAATGATGGGTATTTGTTAATGATGTAATTATACCACTTAGCGTGTTTAGAAACAATTTCATTAGTTGATATATCTTTTTCACCATCTAAAAGAGCGTTCTTAATTATATTAAGTTCATTTTTTAATCTAGCAGGTAAAACGGCAAGTCCCATAACTTCAATTAAACCAATGTTTTCTTTCTTAATATGATGAACTTCTTCATGAGGATGGAAAAGACCAAGTGGATATTTTTCACTAGTTCTATTATTTCTTAAAACTAAGTCTAGCTCATACTTATTATTTTTGTATCTAGCTATTGGCGTTATAGTATTATGTGGTTCGTTATTAGTGTGACTTAGAATATCTACAGTAGTATCTGAGTATTTTCTCCAAGTAGATAAAATATGGGCAGCTAAGTTTAATAAATCATCCTTATTGTCACTTACTAATCTAACTACAGACATTGGCCATTTTAAACGTCCAACAGTTACTTTTTCATAACCAGGAATGACATAAGATTTTTCTAATAATGCATTTTCCATTGCAAAAGTATATCTTCCACCTTGGTAGTGGTCATGTGACAAAATTGATCCTCCAACTATTGGTAAGTCTGCATTTGACCCTATAAAATAATGTGGAAACTGCTCTACAAATCCTAAAAGATTTTCAAAAGTAGTTCTATTGATTTTCATAGGAACATGCTCACTGTTTAAAACAATACAATGTTCGTTATAGTAGGTATAAGGAGAGTATTGTAAGAACCATTTTGTTTCGTTTAGCTTCAATGGAATTATTCTATGTGTTTCTCGTGCAGGATGATTTAAGGTTCCGTAGAAACCTTCATTTTCTTTGCATAATAAACATTTAGGATAAGATGAAGCTTTTTGAAGCTTAGCCTTAGCTATTTCCTTTGGATCTTTTTCTGGCTTTGAAAGATTAATTGTTATATCTAAATCACCATAAGGGGTAGAGGTTTTCCATACAATATTTTTATTAGTTCTTTCTTTTCTAATATAATTAGAAGCTATACTTAAACCAAAATAGTAATCAGTTGCATGCTTTGGATCTTTTTTATAGAGTCTTGAAAAAGTATTAATTACTTCAGAAGGTCTAGGCATAACACAGTTCATTATTTTTGTATCAAATAAGTCTCTTTCTGTAGTTGAGTTTTCAATCATAGCTTTTGAAACTGCGTAGTCTAAAATATTTTCTAAAATTTCTGTAGGGTTATCTAAAGTTTCATTAACGATTTCTTCTTCAAATTCATTTAGATTTAAAGTTCCAAGTAGCATGTTAATTGAATATATTCTATCTTCTTCTGAGATTAAATCTTTTTGAAGAGCAAAATTTATAAGTCGATTTATCTCATGGTTTATCATAATAAAACCTCCTTAATCATTAAATCCGTCTGGATTTTTAGAATGCCATGTCCATGCTGTTTTTATAATATCTTTAACGTTAGTATATTTAGGCTCCCATTTAAGAAGATTATGAGCTTTTTCGCTTGAAGCTATAAGTATAGCAGGGTCACCAGCTCTTCTTTCTCCTAAGACAACCTTTATTTCTTCACCGGTAGCTTCCTTTGTTGCATCTATCATTTCTTTTACAGAGAAGCCTTTACCGTTTCCAAGGTTAAAGATATTGCTTTCATTTCCGGCTCTTAAATAGTTAAGAGCTTTTATGTGTGCATCTGCAAGATCTAAAACATGGATATAGTCACGGATACATGTACCATCTTCCGTTGGATAATCATCACCAAATACTGTTATATGCTCACGTTTCTTTAAAGGTACTTGAAGTATTAATGGTATAAGATGAGTTTCTGGTGAGTGATCTTCTCCAATACTACCATCTTCTAAAGCACCTGCAACATTGAAATATCTTAGAGAAACAAATTTAATTCCATTAGCTTTGTTTACCCATTTCATCATTTTTTCCATTGTAAGCTTTGTTTCTCCATAGGTATTGGTTGGGTTTGTTTCATCATCTTCTAATATAGGAACTTTTTTTGGTTCTCCATATACAGCAGCTGTGGATGAAAATACAATTTTATCAATGTTGTGTTTAACCATACTTTCAAGTAATACTTGCATTCCATATACATTGTTATTAAAGTAAAGTAAAGGGTTAGTCATGCTCTCACCAACTAATGAGTTTGCGGCGAAATGTATTACAGCTTCAATATTATTTTCTGAGAATACTTTATCTAAGAAAGCATGATCTCTTATATCACCTTTGTAAAATTTAGCTTTTGAATTAATGGCTTTTAAGTGTCCTGTTTGAAGATTGTCCACAATTACAACATCTTCATTACTTTTTATAAGTTGATGAACTGTGTGAGAACCAATGTAACCAGCACCACCACATACTAATATTGACATACTAAAACCCCCTAAAATAGTTTTCTAGTTCCATCAGAAATATCTACTACGTAGAAACTAGGTTTATATCCAATAATTTTTTCATATTTTTCAGTAGAGTAGTTTATGAATTCATCAATAGCATCTTCTTTTACTATGCTTATTGTGCATCCACCAAAACCAGCTCCTGTCATACGTGAACCTATGACTTTATCCTTTTGATCCCAAGCAGCCTCAACTAAAGTATCAAGTTCAATTCCTGTAACTTCATAGTCATCTCTTAAAGAAATATGAGATTGGTTCATAAGTTCACCAAAAGTTTTTATATCATTATTTTCTAAAGTTTTTACAGCTTTTAGAGTTCTTATGTTTTCTAATATAGCATGTTTAGCTCTTTTTCTAATGATAGGGTTTCCTATTTTATCCTTTAAAGATTCAAAATCTTCCTCTGTAAGTTCACCAAGAGAAGATATGGTTTTATATTCCTTTAATATTCTTAATGCTTCTTCACATTCAGCTCTTCTTTCATTATATTTTGAGTCAACAAGTCCACGCTTTTTATTAGTATTTCCTATTACTAGCTTGTACCCATCCATATTGATTTTGCTGTATCTATATTCTAAAGTGTTACAGTCAAGTAAGATTGCACAGTCCTTAGTTCCCATACCAATAGCAAACTGATCCATTATGCCACAGTTTACTCCGATAAATTTATTTTCAGCTTCCTGACTCATTTTAACCATAGAAATCATATCAACTTCTAAATTGAAAGTATCTTTAAGAATTATTGAAGTTAATAATTCAAGAGAAGCTGATGATGAAAGCCCTGAACCGTTAGGGATATTTCCATATATTAATACGTTAAATCCATTAGAAATATCAAAACCATGGTCTTTAAAGGTTTTAATAACTCCCTTAGGATAATTAGCCCAATCATGTTCTTTTTCAAATTTAAGTTGATCTAAATCAAATTCTATAACTCCAATATCTTTAAAGTTATTTGAATATAATCTAACCTTTTTATCATCTCTTTTAGTAGTTAGTCCATAAGTTCCTATAGAAAGTGCACATGGAAATACATTTCCTCCGTTGTAATCTGTATGCTCTCCAATCAAATTTACTCTTCCAGGTGAAAAATAAATGTTAGTTGGATTTTCATTAAAGATTTCAGTAAAGTCATTTTTTAAGTTTTCAATAAGTTCCATATTAATACCCTCCTTTATTTACTTTTATAGTAAGCGATTACTATGAAAAAGTAAATACTTTTTTGTTAAATAAAAGAATTTAATTAATTGTTTACATAATTATATTTACAACAATAGTTTTGGAAGAGTATTATATAAACAAGAAGATTAATATATATTATTTAGAGAAAAAAATAGAAAGCGGTTTCTTAGGAGGTATTTATGAGAATTAATGAAGAGTTTGTATTTGAAGATAAGAATGGGAAAGTATATGAGTATACATTAAGAAATGATAAAAATATTGAAGTTAAAATATTGAATTTAGGAGGTATTATTACAGGGATATATGTTCCCGATAGAAATGGAATTTTAGAAAATATAGTTGTAGGATGGAAAAATTATAAAGATTATACATGGGATAGTGGTTATACTGGAGCTTTGGTAGGGAGAACAGCAGGAAGAATTGCAGATGGTAAGATTACTATAAATAAAGAAAACTTTCAGTTATCAAAGAATTCAGGAAATAACACATTACATGGAGGTAATATAGGATTTAATAAAAAGCTATGGAATGTTACTAAATATAATGACCAGGATGAAGTTGGATTAATATTAGAAAGTGTAAGTAAAGATGGAGAAGAAGGGTATCCAGGAAATGTTATTCTAAAGGTAAAGTATTCTTTAAATAATAATAATGAATTATCAATAGAGTATTATGGGACAAGCGATAAAGATACTCTGCTTAATATGACCAACCATTCGTATTTTAATTTATCTGGAAACTTAAAGAGAAGTGTTTTAGATGAGTTTCTAACCATAAAATCTAATAAGTTTGCTGCTATAACAGAAGATGGAGCTTTATCAGGAAAATTGATAGATGTTAATGGAACTGAATTTGACTTTAATTATCCTAAAGAAATAGGAAAAGATATAAATGGAGAACATAATCAATTGAAATTAGGAAATGGATATGATCATCCTTGGAGTTTAGAAAAAAATAATAATGTTAAGGTGAGATTAGAAGATAAGGAATCTGGTAGATCTATGGAAGTATATACTGATAGAGAAGCTGTAGTTGTATATACTACAAATTATCCAGAAGATAATAAGGAGTTATATAGTGGCGGTTTTCTAAAGAAAAATTATGCAATATGTTTTGAAACGCAAGGTATGCCTATAGGAAAAAATGAAACTTTTTTAGATGGATCAATACTTAGAAAGGGAGAGGAATATAAAGCAAAAACTATTTTTAAGTTTACAAATTAACATAGTATAAGTATATTGTTTTAATCAAAATCTGACTGCTATTCAATATAGAAGTCAGATTTTGATTTTTTACTATTTATTTAATTTATCTAAGAAGATTGAGTAAATGTACTATTATCTATGATTTTTCTAGATTTATATAGATATTTAGCTTTTACAGAACCTAATGTAATAATAAATAGAACTAATAATATTGTTATCTCAGATAATACAACCCTAAAAGGTGTTGAATAATTTACAAGTGGTGTTATATATATAAGTTTTATAACTGCTCCGTGGAATATATACATAATTAATGAATTTTGTCCTATAGTATGAAGCTTAGTTACTTTTGATGGAGTATAACTTAGTATTAATCCGCCTAATACAAATGAGCCGACGTAATGAAATATTCTAATAAAGAATGGGAAAAGACGGTTATCATAGTAGAATTCATATTTAGTATATTCAAATAGAAGTTCTAGCATAGTTTGATCCTTTAATAAGTAAAGGACAAATAAAACTACTATAGAAGACAGTAATAAGTGAATTCTATATTTTTTTAACTTTTCTAAGTATTCTTTTTTGAACATCATTCCAACTACAAAATAAGGTAAAAAGAAAAAAGTTCTTGAGACACTAGCATAGCTACCAACACTATCATCAAAACCTATAGCTAAAGAAACAATTAATGATAGTATAAGCCACTTTTTCTTATCCTTTATATAATCTGATAAAATGTACCAGAATATTAAAGATAATAAATACCACATAGTCCATTGTGGTGTGAAAAATTCTAGAGTTAATGAACTGCTAAATACAAATCTATTTAAAAGATAGTAGAAAATTTGTACACATAAATATATCTTGAATATTTTTATTACTTTTTCTTGAGTTGTTCTTTTGCTTTTTGTGCAAAAATATCCTGAAACAAATGTAAATAGGGGCATATGGAACATGTATAGTACCAGTAAGAAGTAATGTGTGTTTAAACAAGACGGTTGTGCATGTTCTAAAGAGTTCCCTATAATTACAGAAATAATTAAAAAGGCTTTAAGATTGTCAAAATAATAATCCCTGGTTTTAATAATAATCCCCTCCCCTTGTATATAAAATATTACATAAATATTACAAAACAATGTCAATTATATTACTTGAATTATATTTGTCAATATAAATAGAAGAAGTAATATTACATAAGTTAGTAAAATAATATTAATAGAGGGTGATGGATATGTGGTTTAAGAACTTATTTAAGAGAAAAAAAAGTAATACTATTAAACAAGAAAATAAAAATATAACTACTGTTGCATTTGTTGCTTTAGAAAATAGAGAACTTCCTAACAAAAGTAACTTTAAAGATTATTTAGATGATAAATTTAACATAAGAATATTTATTAATAAGTGGAAAGAGGATATAGGAACTATAGATATAGAAGATAAACAGGTAATAATAACGTTAATGCCACATTCAATTGATTGGGATGAGATTAATCAATCTTGTGAAAGGGCATGGTACTTTAAACAAGCAAGAAGTAAGATGAGTAAGCATACTGCACATTTAGTTATATCTATTAATGGAAGGTTAGATGAACAAGTTAGGAATTGTATCTTACTAAGCAAGGTAATAGTAGCTATAATAAATTCTACTAATGTATTAGGAGTATATTGGTATAATATACAAACAATAAGGTCCCCGGAGGAATTTGAAAATAAAATTGTAAGTTTAGATGAAGAAAGTCTTCCTATTGAATTATGGGTGGACATAAGAATGCGAATGAATGGAAACTTTAAACAGGATATCTATACTGTAGGAATGGATAAGCTAGGCTTAAAGAATATTGAAATACTTAATTGTAAATTAGATTATTATATTTTATATATTTTTGTGTATGAAGTATGTTTGAATATGGTGTCAAAATGTTATGAGTATAGAGAAAAGGATATAATTGAAGAAGGAAAATATAAGTTCCAAGTTGAATATAATAAAGGATCAATAATTGATAATAAAGAAGTAATAAATTTTATTTCGTTATAAAGGAGGAGTGTTTATGGATTCAGTCTTATTTATAGTTGATATGAACAATGGTTTTGCAAGAGAAGGGGCATTATCAAGTGAACGAGTAGAGAAAATAATACCTAATATAGTAAAGGTGATAGAAGAATTTAAAGATAATGGGGATAGAATTGTGGCATTTACAGATAGTCACAAAAAGGATGCAGCTGAATTTAAGAGTTTTCCACCTCATTGTGTAGAAGGTACAGCAGAGTGTGAATTGGTAGATGAAATTAAGGCATATGAAGAAGATATGAAGGTTATAAAGAAAAATTCTACAAATGCATTTTTGGAAGAAGAGACACAAATAGAAGTAAATGACTTAATTAATAAAGGCGTTAAGAAGTGGTATGTTACTGGATGTGTAACTGATATTTGTGTAAAACAATTTACTTTAACATTAAAAACATACTTTAATAAAGAAAATTTAGATATGGATGTTATAGTAATTAAAAATTGTGTAGATACTTTTGATGCACCTGGTCATAGTGCAGAGGAAATGAACAAATATTCTTTTATGGATATGTTACAAGCTGGTATAGAAGTAATAGAAGAGTTTTAGGAGGAGATTTTTAGTAATCTCCTCCTTTTAATTTATGAATAAGTTGTGTCAATTGAATTAAAGATAAAAAAATATTATAATCTATAAAAGAGAAATAAAATGTAGCAGAAAGTTAGAGGAAGAGTAATGATTAAAGCAATATTATTTGATTTAGATGGAACACTATTAGATACTAATGAATTAATTTATAAGTCATTTTTCCATATGTTTAAAGAGGTATTAGATATAGAATTGCCTAAGACTGAAATAACTAGATTATATGGAAAGCCTTTAGAGAGATCTTTAGAAAAGTATGCAAACAATAGAGAAGAATTAGAAAGAATGATTAATGAATATAGATCCTATAATGCAGATCATCATGATGAAATGTGCGCACCATTTGAAGGGGTTATGGAACTACTTCAAACTCTTAATAGTAAAGGAATTAAGTTAGGAATAGTGACTTCTAAAAGAAAGGCAGTAGCTGAAAGAGGAATGATGCTTGGTGGCATACTTGAATATATGGATGTTATAATATCACCAGAGTCTACTACAAAGCATAAGCCAGAAGGAGAACCAGCTATGAAAGCTTGTGAAATATTGGGGGTAGAGCCTAAAGAAGCAATTATGGTTGGGGATAGTAGTTATGATTTGTTATGTGGTAAAAATGCAGGATGTTTTACTTGTGGAGTTGAATATACTGCTTTAGATATTAAAGATTTATTAGATGTAAAGCCAACATATATGGTTAAAAAACCTACTGATATTTTGGAACTTGTATAGGAGGGTATATGAACGTACAAATATTTGGAGCTAAGAAGTGTTTTGATACTAAGAAGGCGGAAAGATTCTTTAAAGAAAGAAGAATAAAGTATCAATTAATAGATATGAAAGAAAAAGGTATGAGTAAAGGTGAGCTTTCTTCTGTAAAATCAGCTGTAGGTATTAATGAATTAATTAATACAAAAGCTAAAAATTATTCAAAATCAAACTTAGGTAATATAAGAAGTGCAGAAGTTAAAGAAGAAATATTATTAAAGGATGGAAGCCTTATTGTTACACCTGTAGTTAGAAATGGGAAAAAAGCCACAGTTGGTTATAAACCTGAAATATGGAAAGAATGGATAGATAGTGAATAGATTAAAAGTAGGAATAACCTCTGGCAATAAAGTTGCTAGAGGTTACTTTTTATTAAATCATTGAGTTTTTGATGAAATTTATCATAGAGTTTTATCATTTTATCTTCAGTACAAGCATTATGAATTTCTGAAATAGGTATCCATTTAACACCCTTAGTTTCTTCTTCATTTAGAATAAGCTTAGTGTTTTCATCTCCCTCAAATAGGTAAGCTACTGAAAGATGAAGGTGAGGCGAAACGAATTTTCCTTTTTTATAATGGCCTTCTACAGTAAGAATATCAAGAGAAAAGATGTTTGGAATAATTAGGTTTAGGTTTTGAATTCCTGTTTCTTCTTTTGCCTCTTTTATAGCAATATGTAGTAAGTTATCATCACCATCAGCATGTCCGCCAGTCCAAGACCAAGAATTATAGATTCTATGATAAATCATAAGAACTTTATCTCTAGTTTTGTTTAAAATATAGCCAGAACTTGTTATATGCATTATTTCATTGTCTCTAGTTAAAATATTACTATGATTTCTTATTGCATCTAAAATTATTTTTTTATCTGACTCTTCTTGTGCGTTAAAGGGAACATAGTTTTCAATTTCTTTAATCCAGTTCATTGTAACCTCCATAATAGTAGAAACTCAAAGTTTTAACCTTGAGTTTCAATATGATTATTTCTTCTTTTTTTTCTTTCTAACGGAATAACCAAAGCTACCTAAGCTCTTTTTTGTCATTGGATAGTATTCTCCATGACAATAATTAATTAAGTTTGCTTCTTCAAAATGAATTTTCCCTTTTTCATCCATTAAGCTTTCGTCAATATGTGAACATAAAACATCTGCAATAATTAAATCGTGAGTCCCTAAGGGAATAGTTTGTTTAACCTTACATTCTATTGCAACGGGACATTCATCTATATATGAGGCGTTAATTTGCCTACATTCCTTCATTGTAAAGCCCATTTCTTTAATTTTATCATTTGTTCTACCACTTTTAACACCACAATAATCTACAGCTTTAGTCATATTTGAGTGGGGCATATTAACCACAAATTCCATAGACTCTTTTATATATTCATAGGATAATCTATGAGGTCTTACAGATATAGAAAGCATTGGTGGTTTAGTACATACTGTACCAGCCCAAGCTACTGTAAATACATTTTCTTTTCCTTCTTCATTTTTAGAAGTGATTAAAACCACTGGAACTGGATTTAAAACTACACTTCCTTTGAAATCCATTTTGCTCATATAAAAACTCCTCTGTATTAATACTCTTTTGTTATCCCGTAAATTATAGCATTAAAAATTATTTTTAGCTATTACAAGTTGTCCTATTGATATTCCACCATCATTTGTAGGAATGTCTTTATGGGTAAGAACTTTAAAATTTTTCTTCTTAAGTTCATAATAGGTATTATTAAGTATAAAGTTATTTTGAAATACCCCACCACTTAGAGCAACTACATTAATATTAAAATCTAACCTGAGGAATTCACACATCTTTACAATATAGTTTACTATGGTTGAATGAAATCTTAAGGATATTTTTTCAATAGGAATTTTATTTTCTATATCTATAAGGATAGAGTTTATAATTTGGAGTGGAGAGATAATATATACTCCATTATCATCTTTAATATTAAAATCATATCCAATATCTAAGGCTTCTGTTTCTAAAATTGACTCTAGCATTATTGCAGCTTCTCCTTCAAAAGATGAATTGTGACAAAGGTTAAGAAGTGATGAAACTCCATCAAATAATCTTCCCATACTAGAAGAGGGATAAGATTTTTTAGGGTCAGAAAGTAATTTATATATAATATCATAAGTTTTTTTATAATTAGTATCTAAAATCCCCTTAGTCCTATTTAAATCTATGTTGTACAGATATGATAGGGCAATTTTATAGCAATCTCTAAGACTTGAATCTCCGCCTAAGAATCTAACATAGTCTAAATGTCCAACTCTTTTATATTCTTTTAAATTACAAATGAAAAATTCGCTTCCCCAAATAGAGTTATCATCCCCATATCCTGTTCCGTCAAAAGCCACACCAATTACTTTTTCGCTATATTTGTTGTCTACCATGCAGCTTACTATATGAGCATGATGATGTTGCACTCCTAAAGTAGGTATATTTAAAGAACTTGCATATTTACTACTTTCATAATCAGTATGCAAATCATGAACAATTAATTTTGGATTTATTTCAAATAATTTTTTATAGTGTTCTATATTGCTTTTAAATCTTTCTAGAGATTCATAGTTAATTAGTTCTCCATTATGAGGTCCTTGGTATATATAATTTCCCTTAGAAATAGCAAAGGTGTTTTTCATGTCACCACCTACAGCAAGAATTTCTTTTGAATCTTTATAAAGAAGAGGGAGAGGTGCATATCCACGACCTCTTCTAATAATCATATTTTCATAAGTGGTACATTTTATTATGGAGTCATCTAAGGGTAAAAATATATCTCTATTATTCATTAGGAAAAAGTCGCAAAATTGTCCAAGGTTATCTATAGCTTTTTTGTTTTCAAATTCTAAAGGAAGTCCAGATAGATTTCCTGACGTCATAATAAGAGAGTCTATATCAGTGGTCTGAAATATTAAAATTTGAAGAGGAGTAGATGGTAGCATGACTCCTAAATAATTATTATTTGGAGCAACTATATTTGGTAAGGAGTTATTCTGTTTTTTATTTAAAAGAACAATGGGACGTTCTTTACTTAATAAAAGTTGCTTTTCTGATTCATTTACATAACAAAACTTTTCAATTGTTTGGATATCTCTAATCATAAGTGCAAAGGGCTTTGATTTTCTTACTTTTCTTTTTCTAAGGGTCATTACTGTGCTTTCAGAATAGGGAGTACAACAAAGATGGAATCCTGATAAACTTTTTATTGCAAAGATAGAGCCTTCATTTATTTTTTTAGCAAAGAAATTTATGAGTTTTTTGTTGTATCTCCATGAATTGATTTTTTCTTCCCATATTATTTCTTGAGTAATATCTTTTCCTGAATTATCAGTTATAAAGATTTTAGGGCCACAGCTTGGACAACAATTAGGCTGTGCATGAAACCGTCTGTTACTCATAGTTGTATACTCTTTAAAACAATCTTTACATTGAGTGAAATTAGACATGGTGGTTACTTTTCTATCATAAGGAACTCTTTTTATGATTGAAAACCTAGGACCACAATTAGTGCAGTTAGTAAATGGATAAAAATATCTCTTATTATTTGGATCTAAAATATCAGCTGTACAATTTTCACAGGTGCATATATCAGGTGATATAAAAATTTGATTTTCACAAGCTTTTAGACTTTCTTTAATTTCAAATGAGGTTAAGTTATAGTTTTTATCATCTTTAATAGAAATGGATTCAATTCTAGATAATTCTGGAGGGGAGGTTTTTATTTGATTTATGAAAGATGAGGTACTTTCTTTATGACCTTCAATATGTATTTCCACACCATTACTATCGTTTAAAACCCATCCATTTAAACTAAATTTTTTTGCAATATTATATATATATGGTCTAAAGCCTACTCCTTGAACTATTCCTGTGATTTTTATCAAATATGAATAAATCATTGTAGAACACCACCTTAAGACGAATTAATAATATAAATTTTACCATATAAATATGAATTTTTTGTAAATAAATTAGTTCTCTATATAGAATTTGAAAAAAATGTCGAAAAATATACAGAGGGAGGTTTTTCTATGATTTTTAAAGATAAAAAATTAAAAACAAATTTAAAGAGTTTTAGAGGTCAGATAATTAAATTATTAATTATATGTACCTCAATACCAATAGTAACATTAGGTATATCATCAATAATATTATTCAAAAATTCAAGTGATAATGAATTTAAGAAGAGTGCTAAAAGTATTGATATGGCTGTAGAACAATTGGTTAATGAAAAGTTTGACGGAATTCAAAATATAATGGATATTGTTATAAAAAGATTAGAGAAAAATTCAAGTAAAGAAGAGTTGGAAAAAGACCTTATACTATTAGCAGAAGGGGATAAAGATGCTAAGTCTGCATTTATTTATGAAACTAAAAGTAAAGCAACATTAATTTATCCACATGTTGAAATACCTTCGAATCTTGATTCTACAACAAGAGAGTGGTATATAAAAGCAAAAGAGGCAAATGGACAGTTAGGAGTGTCTAATGTATATAAAGATATTATGACTGGAAAGAATATGGTTACTTTATCTAAAGCTCTAATAATAAATGGAGAGGTCCAAGCTGTTCTGGGCGTAGATTTTGATATTGAAAGTATTTCAAATGCTTTGAGCAATATTACTTTTGGTAATAATGGGATATGTAGTATTATTGATGCTAATGGAATAACAATTGCTCATCCTAATAAGGAGTATATTGGAAATAGTGATATTTCTGAAAGTAAAGTGTGGGAAACTATAAAGAATGAGGATAGTGGATTAGTTAAAGGAACAGCTGGATCAGAAACTATATATAATTTTGGCTTTACAACTTCAGATATTACAGGATGGAAAGTAATGCTTGAAGTTCCAAGTACTGATTTAACAGAAAATATAAAGAAGTTTATTACTACAATTATTATTACTATAATTGTGGTTTGGGTTATAGTAACTACATTAGGAAGTATATATTCAAGAAGAATGGGTAAATCTATAAAAATTATTAAAGATGGAGTTAATAAAGCTTCTGAAGGTGATTTTTCAGAAGAAATATCTTTATCAACAGGAGATGAGCTTGAGGAACTAGCAAATAGCTTTAATATTATGCAATATAAGATATCAGATTTAATTGGAAAGGTACAGTCCTCAATTATTGATGTATCTGATTCGTCTATTAATATATCAGAAATGAGTAATGATGTTGCTTTAGCTATTGGGGAGGTTGCTAATACTGCAGAGGAAATATCAAAAGGTACAATGGAATCTGCAGAGAGTTTGACAAATGTATCTTGTAATTTAGAGGGTGTTTCTCAAGATATTAATAATATAGATAAAGAAGCTAAGGATATTAATAATAAAGCTATAGAAACAAATGCTTTAGGAGAAGATGGAATAAATATTATAAACGTTGTAATGAGTAAGACGACAGAAACTAAAGAAAGTGCGATGGAAGTTAATAAAGTTATTTCTTTAGTGTCAGAAAGTGTAAGTAAAATTGGGGTGATGAATCAAGCAATATCCCAAATAACTGAACAAACTAATCTTCTTGCTTTAAATGCAGCTATAGAAGCAGCGAGAGCTGGAGAGGCTGGAAAAGGTTTTGCTGTAGTTGCTGAAGAGATAAGAAAGCTTGCAGAAGAAACATCAAAATCAGCAAAAGAGATAAATGAAGTGGTTCAAGAAGTATCATTAAAAGTTAATGTAGCAGTAGATACAGTTAAAAATACAAATGAAACTGTGGAAAGCCAACAGAATGTTATCTTAGATGCTGAAAAAATATTTAATAATATTATTAGTTCTGTTAAGGAGCTTACAAGTAAGGTTTATAACATATCAAATGCTTTAGATGAAATGGCAGAAAAGAAAGATGATTTAGTAAATCAAGTACAGAATTTATCTGCAATAGCTGAGGAGACAGCAGCAGGAACAGAAGAAGTATCTGCATCTTGTGAAGAAGTATCTGCATCTTCAGAAGAATTTACTGTTTATGCAAGTAAGCTTAAAGATTTAGGTAAGAATCTCGAAAATGAGGTAAATGTATTTAAGTTAAAAAAATAAGGAAGGGGTTAACCCTTCCTTTTTAATATCTTCTTCTACGTCTTGAACGACTATATCTCTTTCTATTATTAATAATCTTAATTATAAGAACTACTAAGATTACTACTATAACAATTGCAAGGACAATAGCAATATATACAAACATATTAGCCTTTATAAGCTTAAATACTGTTAAGTCACTGCTTCCTTTTACTTCTAAAGCTGAATCTAAAACTGTTGCGCTTAAAGGAATATCGTTTTTAGAAGCAAGTTTCCAAGCGTTGTTGCTTTCTGGATTTAGTGTTATTTTCAAGTTGTTTACATTAAGCGAATTATTATATAATTTCAAGTCTTCGCTTAAGGTTACATTAGCTGTTATTGTTTTTGTTGGTCCAAAAAATCCAAATAGTTTGTATTCAAGTTCAAGAGAACCAACCTCATCTCCAGCTTTCTTAATAACTTGTTTTTCAGCAGGATAGCTATAGTCCATCATAGAATTTAAGTCTCTAAATCTAGCATCATTATCGTTTCTATCAGACTTTAATACTACACCAATAAGTTTACGCCCATTTCTTTCATATAGACCAGCAAAACATGTTCCGGCATCATTAGTAACCCCTGTTTTACCACCTATATTCCCATTTTTGCCTAATTCAGTATTTCTATTTTCTAAGTGTATTATAGTATCTCCAGGTAAGGTAACTGTAGCATTTGAAAGTGCCATAGTTTCTCTTATCCATTCATTTTCATAAGCTTTCTTAGTTAAAATAGATAATTCATAAGCTGTAGAATAGTTTACATCTTTTCCTGTTACGGAATCTGGTAAACCATTAGGGTTTTCAAAGTGAGTATTTATTAATCCAAGCTCTTTTGCTTTGTCATTCATCATTTGAATGAATTTTTCTGAGGTTCCACCAACATGCTCTGCAATCATATATGCAGCATCATTACCAGAGAATAATAAAAGTTCCTTCATAGCTGTATCAGCATCAATGGTATCTCCTACCTTGAATGATTTACCATAAGGAAGCATTTGTTCACTTTGCATAGTATATGGTGGTTGTGCTAAAGCTGTTTCTGTATATACTATTTGGTCTGTTTTTTTGGCGTTTTCTGCAAAAAGTAATGCTGTCATTAGCTTAGTTGTACTAGCTAAATACATTTTTTCATTACCATTTTTGTCGTAAATTACTTCTCCAGTATCATAATCAACAACGACTCCAGCTTTTGAAATAATTTCTGGCGTATTAACTTTTTCTGTGGCATGGACCTTACTAGCAAAAGGTGCTAATAAAGATATGGAAAGAGCTAATGCCAATGTTTTTAACGTCTTTCTTTTTGTCACGGTTCATCTCCCCATCTCTTAAAAATAATGTGTCTGAAAACATTTTTAGTATATCATTTATGTATTTTAATAACAATATGTAAAATGACAATATTCTTAATTTCCTATTAATTACTTAAATATAAAAGCTTAAAAATGCCAACACTAAGGATAAATGAAGTAGGAGGTGAAAAAAATGAAGAAGCTAAAAGGATTCATATTAATTATACTGAGTTTTTTATGTGTACCTTTTTGTAATTATAAGGTGGATGCAGTGGAAGGAGAAAAGTTAGTTTATTTAACTTTTGATGATGGTCCTTCACCCAATAACACAAATAGAATTTTAAATGTTTTAAAGAAAAATGATGTAAGAGCATCTTTCTTTGTTGTTGGGAAGAATGTTGAAATGTTTCCGGAGATTGTGAAAAATATGGACAAGAATAATATGGATATATATCCACATTGCAACAATCATACTTATAAGGAGCTATATAGTTCCCAAGAGTTTTATTTTGATGACTTAAGCAAATGTCAAAAATCTATTAACAAGGTTACAGGAAAAAATGTTGGGTGTACATTTGTAAGGATGCCGGGCGGGTCTGATAACTTAGTTGGAGATAGAGAGGTTCTAGCTAGTATAAGAAATAATCTTTTGAAAAAGGGAGTTGATTATGTAGATTGGAATGTTGATTCTGGTGATGCTACAGCCATAAGTGTAGCAACTGATATAATAGAGGATAACGTTAGTTCTGGTGGCTGTAAATATCAAGTTGAAGTTCTTTTAATGCATGACTTAGATAATAAGAATACTACAACTGAAGCTTTAGACACCATAATTAATGAGTACAAAGTAATGGGATATAAATTTAAAACTTTAAGTGAGATGGAGCCTTGGGAAAAACAATACTTAGAGAATATAAGAGTTATTAATAGAAGGTAGGGAAATAACAATATATATTTACAAAAATATATAAATATATAAATATATAAATAAGTTCAATTATAATATAGAGAGTCAAAGAGTTAGTAGAGTTATAAAGAATAGATAGAATAGAAAGAACTCTGCCAAGTTAGCAGAGCTCTTTCTATTCTTTAAATCTATTTATGATATGTTCTTTGGCTTTTAATTCAAAAGTATCATCAAGCTTTTTAAGTTCAACAGAACCATATTTTTTTTCTAAAGCAATTCTTAAAAATCTATCTGCAAGCTCAGGATTTTTTGAAAGTAATGATCCGTGGAAATAAGTGCAGAAAGTATTCTTATAGATGCATCCTTCATAATTATCTTCACCATTGTTGCCGTATCCATGAATACATTTTCCAAGAGGCTTTAATCCATTTATAAATGTTCTACCAGAGTGATTTTCAAAACCAACATAGGTTTCATTAAATTCTTCGTTGTAGATTACAGTATTTCCAATAAGTCTCTTTTCTCCACCCTCAGTATAGATATCTAGTATGCTTAATCCTTCAAGTTTTTCGCCATTAGGAGAAATATAATGCTTTCCTAGAAGTTGATATCCGCCACATATAGCAAGAAGAACTTTTTCATCTTCTATATATTGCTTTAGAACTTCTCCTTTATTATTTTTAAGGTCTTCAGAAACAATTGATTGCTCATAGTCTTGACCTCCGCCAAAGAAAACTATATCTATATCGTCTTTATTAAATTTATCATTTAAAGAAACATTAACTATATTAACCTTTATTCCTCTTTCTTCAGCTCTATGTTTTAATACAAGAATATTACCAACATCTCCATAAACATTTAAAAGATCAGGATAAAGATGACAAATATTTAATTCCATAATTCCACTCCTTTTACTACCAAAGCTTTTTAATATAGCCTTTTGAGTGTAGATATTTTCTATAATTGATCATGGCTGTATAAGTAGCTAATATATAAATTCTATTAGTGCTACTATTTTTAATTTTTTCTGTTAATGCTTCATAGTTTTCTTCTAGAATAAATTTTTCTGAATTAAGTCCAGCCACTTTTAATCTAACTGCCATATCATACAATCTTATTCCAGAAACAAATACATCCTTTATAGGAAGTTCTTTTAATCTTTCAAAATCAACATCCCAAATCCAAGAAACATCAGTACCATCAGCATAATTATCATTAAGCATAAATAAAGTAGAGAAGTCTTCTTTATTTAAACAAAGTGTATCTATAGCTTGGTTATATCCAGCAGGATTCTTAACAAGTATTATTTTTACCTGCTTATTATCTATACTTATTTCTTCTTGTCTACCAAAGCTAGAATCTTGTTTTCCAAGGGAAGATTTTATTGATTCTTCATTAATTCCTATTTCTTTGGTTATTGAATATGCGCAAAGACCATTGTAAATATTATAGATTCCTGATTGACTAATAGTTATTTCATCATTATTAATAAGTACTTTAGATGAATTAGGGTTTAATTCTAAAATTTCATTTACAGAATATTTAAGATCAGCTCTTTTATAGCCACATTCTGAGCAGTAGAAATCTCCTAGATGATTATATGTTATAAAGTTATATTGATATGGGGCTTTACAAATTTTGCAGAACTTTGCATCAGCATTAACATCAATAGTATTATCCTTTTTTACCCCTACGTTAAAACCATAGTATATAGTTTCATTTGGAACAGGTAATTTACCAAATAAAGAATCATCACCATTTAGAACTAATTTAGATAATGGAACTTTTTCAACACCTTCTAATATTTTTGAAAGGGTAGTATAAACTTCACCATATCTATCTAATTGGTCTCTAAATAGATTAGTAATAGTTATAATTTCAGGTGTTATATATTCCGTTACAAATTTTAGATTAGCTTCATCTACTTCAATAATTGCATAACTATCATGTTTTTTGTTGAAAAATTTATAGTTATCTATAAAACAAGCAACTATTCCTCTAAATAGGTTAGCTCCTGTGTTATTTGTAATTACTGTATGTCCATTTGCTTTAAATATATTAGTAATCATACTTGTAGTAGTAGTTTTACCATTAGTTCCGGTTACAAGTATAACTTTATATCCCTTAGCAACCTTTTTTAATATCTCTTTATCAAATTTTAATGCAACAGTACCTGGAAAGGTGCTTCCCCCTTTTAGAAGGTTTTTAGATATAAATAATGTAATCTTACCAGCTAAAATACTTAAAATAGACTTAATATTAATATTGCTCACCACCTTAAATGCTTACTATGTAGTATGTCCTTAAAAGCTTAATTGTAAACTTTGAGAATAAGTATAGCATAAACTTATAATATTTTGTAGAAGATTATAAGATAAAAGAGATATTTTGTGTGGTATTTACAATTATTTGTAGTAGATTTTTTATATTGTAAATGTTAGAATAATACATATGTAAACCTTGTGTATAAGTGAAAAGGTGGGTGCAGTATGGAAAAGGTTTTAAAAGGAATTAAAAATAGTTTTGGAAAAATAGGGACAGCCTATAAGAAGCTTTCAGAAAAAGATGCCAGAATAGACACTATAGTAACTATATCAGGTGTAATGCTGTTCGCTTTTTTAGTTATGTTTACCTGTCAAAAAATAATGGGTGTTAATGCTGTTAGTATAGCTACTAATAAAGCTGAAGCTAGTTTTTTTGATGGGGATTATGATGCTGCAATTGCAGAATATGAAAAATTACAGGAAGATGAAGAGTGGCCTATTTATACAGTTAAGATTGCAGAGATATATTCAGTAAAGGGAGATTATGAAAAGTCAAACTCTTTATTAGAAGAATCATATCAAAAAAGAAATGAGCTTATAGATGAGCATGGTAAGAGCAAATATAATGATGTAGACGGTGAACTTGGAAATCTTATAGCACTTACTTTCCTTATGAATGGAGAAAAGGAAAAAGCCTTAGAACATGGTGAAATGTTCATGGAAGAAAATGCATTAGATAAGTCTATTCAAAGAACAATGTTTACAATATACATGGTAAATGGACAAAGAGAGAAGGCTAACAACATAATCAAAGAGTATGATGTTGATGAAGAATCTTCCTATGACTTAGCATTATATGCAAGAATGAATATGCTAGTAGATAATTGGGATAAGGGTTATGATATATTAAAGGATGCTTGGTATAAAAATAAAGATGAAATAAAAGTATATGATGTTATAGCTCAAATTTCATCTTACGATAGGGATTCTGTAATTATGAAATTATCTGAGTTGTCGGAAGCAAATCCAGATGAAGTATGTTACAAAGTTTGGCTTGCAAAGTGTTACTCAATGCTTGAAGAAACCACTAATGAAGCAAATGCGTTAGTACAAGAGCTAGAAGGGAAAGATGTTGGTAATGTAGTTTTTAAGACTATAATTGCAAAGATTGATCAACATTTAGGAAATAATGAAGAGGCAGAAAAAATATTAAATGCAGTAATAGAGAATGATGAAAATTCATATTTTGGTTATCATACAGCAGCTTGGTATTACTTTGATTTAGGAGATTATGATAAGGCTTTTGAGTTATGTAAACAAAGTATTTTAGCAAATAAAGATTATCCTGATAATTACGGATTCTTAATACCAGAAATTATGATAGCAAAAGAACAAAGTGAAATAGCAGAACCTTATTTAAGAATGGCTATTGAAAAGGAACCTTTTAATTACAATATATTATTAAAAATAGCTGATTATTATTCATATAATACTCAAGATAAGGGGAAGGCTTATGAGTATTATAATTTAGCTTCATTAGTTAAGCCAAATGATGCTGAAATTTTATATAATATGGCCAACATAAAAGTAGAAGATGGAAAGAATAGTGAAGCTATAGAGTTACTAAAGCAATGCACTAAATTAGATGAACAATCTACAAAGTATTTTAGAACCTTAGGAACTGTATATTTAAATGAAGGAAAAACAGATGAAGCTATAGCTGCAATTAGGTCTGCTTATTCAGTGGATAAGAGTGATCTTAAGACATTAAATAATGCAGGAGTCTTCTATATTGCAATGGAAGGTGAAATTGAAAGAGGTATGGTTAATATAAAAGCAGCGTATGATGGATTAACTAATTCAGTAGATACTGAAACAAGAAATGTTATATCTGAGAATTACCAAAAGGCAAAGACCCTATATGATGCATATAATAAGGAAGATGGATCAAAATTAACAGTACCAGACTTTACATTATTCTATTAAGAAAAGTTAAGGAGAATAAAAAATATAGATTAGATAGAGAAATTGTTTTGCAATTTCTCTTTTTTTATAGTGACAAATTTCTATAATGAAAGTTTTTTCTTTTTTACTCTTAATTAGTTAATTAGAATCTTTGCCTAATTGTAGAAAGAATAATATAATAATAATATATTAACTAAAGAAAATTATAGGAGGGGTATTTTATGTATCCAATTAAGTTTGAAAATCTGTATTATGAGAGGATATGGGGAGGTAGAGACCTAGAAAAGTTTAGGGATAATGTTCCAGAAGGATGTATAGGCGAAAGTTGGGATATTGCTTGCCATAGAAATGGAACAGGAATTATAGAAAATGGAGAACTTAAGGGATTATCATTTAAAGAACTTATAGATAAATACGGAGAAGAAGTTGTAGGAAGAAAAATTAGCAAGGATAATTTTCCGTTACTAATTAAGCTTATAAATTCAAAGGATAAATTATCTGTTCAAGTACATCCAGATGACAAGTATGCAAAAGAAGCAGAGAATGACTTAGGAAAAACTGAAGCGTGGTATGTTGTAGATGCAGAAGAAGGAGCATCACTTATTGTAGGAACTAAGGATTGTGACAAAGAAATTTTTAAGAAGGCTATAGAAGATGGTTGTTTAGAACCATATTTAAATAAGATACCAGTTAAAAAAGGTGATATGTTCTATGTACAAAGTGGTTTAGTACATGCCATATGTGAAGGGGTAACCATAGCAGAAATCCAACAAAGTAGTGATACAACATACAGAGTATATGACTATAATAGAGGAAGAGAAATACACGTTGAAAAAGCTCTAGATGTAATTGATTTTGATTTAAAGTGTGAAAATAGTAAAGGTATCACAATTCATGAAGAAGGCTTTGATAAAACAATTTTATGCTTAAGTGAATTTTTTGCAATTGAAAAGTATGAAGTTAAAAGTAAGGCTATAGAAAATAGTGACTTAGATAGATTTTTCTTATTCACTTGTGTGGAAGGTAATGGGAAGATAGTATCTTCAGGAAATGAATTGGAAATAAAGCTTGGAGATAGTATCTTAATACCTGCAAGCCTTGGAGAGTATACTTTAGAGGGGAACTTTACTTTGTTAAAGAGTTATGTTCCTGATTTAGAAGTAGAAAAATCAAAAATATTAAGTAATGTAATTAAGTAAAGTGGACGATAAGAAACTAGGAGTGTAATTGCTCTTAGTTTCTTTTTTAAAAGGTGGGAATAAAATGGCAAATAAAAATAAGTTTAAATTAGTAAAGGTTATACTTTTTGCCTTAATAATTATTGGTTGTGCTACTCTTTATTTCAAAAATTTTAGTAATAACAAGGGATTAAGAGTTATAGAATGGGATAATATTTATAATGATAATAACATTACATTGTTTTACCAAGATATTGAGGAAAAGCCTAATTCTATAAAAAAGTTAGATAGTGTTTACAGCGTAAGTAAAATAGTTAATAACAATAAAAGTGAATTAGAAAAGGTATTACAAACTGTAGATATATTAAAGAGTATCATCGAATATGATGATGTAGATAGTTCTGTTGCTAAAGATGGATATGCTATCTTAGAGGAAAAGGGTGGCAATAAAAAGGTATCAGATAGAGATATGGCAATAATAGAACGAGATATCTTATTAGCGGCTGGATTTGTGGCTAGAGTTGGTGAGTTTAGAAAAGAGGTACCTCAGTTCCAAAAGAATCCTTCATATTATGTTGTTGAGTACTGGAGTAAAGAGAATAATAAGTGGATAATGGTGGATTTTAAGGATAAAGGGTATCTAGAAAAAGGTGGGGTAAAACTATCTTCTATTGAAGTTTTAGGAGAGAAGCTTAAGGACTTAACTTATATAGGAAATAGTAGTCAAAATGATTACAGAAAGAAGATATCTAAATACTTATCTTCATATACAGTTGCAATAGATAATACTATTTCAATGAAGAAAAGTAATAGCTATTTAACATACTGTAGTTCAGAAAAAGATATTGATATGAAGATTGAAAATGATTATTTTCCATCAACAATTTTTACAACAGAAAAGACATTGTTTACATTGTCACCTAGTACAAAGGCAACTGGCAAAGATAGTAGTACATATATAATACTAATGAGAAAGCCTATGGAATCTTCAAATAGCTATGTTTATGTTATTGGTGCATTCGAAAATGGAAGTACAATAAAAAATTACTATTTAAGAATTAATGATGGTAAAATGAAAAAGATAGATAGGTATGAAGAAGTTGAATTAGTAGAAGGAACAAATAAAATAGAATTATCTAAGGATGGAGTAAATATACTTAAAAGGATAGTAGTAGAGAGGGATAAATAATCTTAATAATTTATTAAGTTAATAGACAAGTAGTTTTGGGTTAAGTATAATAAAAATCGGAGTTAAAAAGAAAGTGAGTGTGATATGAGTGGGGTTAGACTTAATATTTATTTTAAAATCAATAATTATTGCAATTGTTGAAGGATTAACAGAATTTATTCCAGTATCATCTACAGGACATATGATTTTAGTAGGAAGTGCTATAAATTTCCGTAGTGCGTCTCCACAATTTGCAGAGATGTTCGAAGTAGTTATTCAACTTGGAGCTATTTTAGCTGTAGTTGTGCTTTACTGGATAAAAATTAAGGATAGTGTAATAGAATTTTTCCAATATATTTTTACAGGTGGTAAAAAAGGAAAAGTAGGATTTAGATTTGGAATTAATGTTATAGTAGCATCAATACCAGCAGGTATAATCGGGATGTTATTTTATGATAATATTAAGGCATTATTTAGACCAGAAGCTGTAATTGTAGGATTTATAGTTGGTGGTATATTATTGCTAGTAATTGAAGGACTATTTAGAAGTAAAAAACATGCTGTAAAAGATATAGATGAAATTACTCCTGGAAAGTCACTAATAGTAGGCTGTTTTCAAGTACTTTCAATGTGGCCAGGTATGTCAAGAAGTGCATCAACTATTATGGGAGGATGGATTGCAGGGTTATCTACTCCTATAGCAGCAGAGTTTTCATTTTTCTTAGCAGTACCAGCAATGATTGGTTCATCAGCAAAGGATCTATTTGAATTTGATTATTCAATTATGAATTCTACATTATGGATTGCCCTAGTATTAGGATTTATAGTGGCATTTGTTGTTTCTATAATAGTAATGAAGAAATTTATTGATTATTTAAAGAAAAAACCAATGAGAGTATTTGCTATATACAGAGTAGCGGCAGGAATATTATTAGCAGTATTAGTATTCACAAAGATAATAACGCTATCGTAAATATAAATCATAGGAGAGAAACCTCAATTAGAGGTTTCTCTTTTCTTTAACATTTAGGAAATTATAAACCTTTAATTAGCTATAAATCAAAGGGAGTATTACATTTTTATATTAAAAAGTTATAAGGTCAAAGGTAATAAGTTTATAGTTTTTTCACCTTAAGTACTAAGGGGATGAATATCCACTCTATCTTTATTTTGTAAATTTTCTAAAAATTATAAAATTTACATTCAATTCTACTTTTCACCAATTTAAATTTATGTTATCATAAAATAAGTAAATGACATTTTCTTGTAATGCATTGTATGTAAACAATATCAAAAAGTGTCGTAAAGTAATAGTTTTTATATTTTTTTATTCTAAATTGTTTGAAAATAATGAATATAAAAACAATTACGGTATAACGTGTGTGGTAGAGGGGGATATGAGAATGGAACAACAAATTAAAAAAATTGCCTTACTAACAGGTGGTGGAGATTGTCCTGGATTAAATGCAGTAATTAGAGCTGTAACAAGAACTGCAATATTAAATTATGGTATGGAGGTTATAGGCTATAAATTTGGATATAGAGGCCTATATAACAATGACTTCATTCCTCTAACATTAGAATCAGTATCCGGAATATTACATAGAGGAGGTACTATTCTATACAGTTCAAACAAGGACAACCTATTTGATTATCAAGTAGAAGAAGATGGTCAAATGGTAAAAAAGGATGTTTCAGATGTAGCCGTAGAAAATATGAAAAAAGAGGGTGTAGATGTTCTAGTTGTAATAGGTGGAGATGGAACCTTAACATCAGCTAGAGATTTTGCTAGAAAAGGAGTTAAAGTAATAGGAGTTCCAAAGACAATTGATAATGATTTAGCATCTACAGATGTTACATTTGGATTTAATACAGCAATAGATGTTGCTACTGGAGCTTTAGATAGACTTCATACAACTGCTGAATCACATCATAGAATTATGATTTGTGAGGTTATGGGAAGAGGTGCTGGTTGGATAGCATTAGAGTCTGGAATAGCAGGTTCTGCAGATGTTATTTTGCTACCAGAGATACCTTACGATATAAACAAAATAAAAGAAAAAGTTGAAGAGAGAAGAAAAGAGGGCAAACTATTTACTATTATAGTAGTAGCAGAAGGGGCTAAACCTAAAGATGGTGACGTGGTAGTTTCTAAGATTGTAGCAGATAGTCCAGATCCAATTAGACTTGGTGGAATTGGTAATAAGTTAGCTGATGATTTAGAAAAGATAATTCCAGATCATGAAGTAAGATGTACAGTGCTTGGTCATATCCAAAGAGGAGGAACTACTTCTACTTATGATAGAATTCTTTCGACTAGATATGGGGTAGCTGCTGTTGAGTTGATAAATGAAGGTAAGTTTGGTGATATGGTATGCTTAAAAGGAGATACAATATCTTCTGATAGTTTAGAAAATGTTATTGGACAAAAAACTAAGCAAGTGTTGCCGGATGGAGAGTTAGTTCAAGTTGCTAAAAAAATAGGAATTTCTTTTGGAGATTAATTTAATATAAAAGGGAATAAAAAAAGTTATAAAACTCCCCTAATGGGGAGTTTCTGTAATATTTAATGATATTATATTTAATTTGTATCTTCAAAATTTTCTGAAAATATGATATACTTTTCCTAGGGACAGTTAATTTTTAGAAGCTGGAGGGTATTATGAAAGAGATAAAGAGATATTTAGAATCAAGAATAGGAACTTACGGATTTTTCTTTGAAGATCTATCGAGCGGATTCATTTATGGGTATAATGAAAACGTTCAAATGGTTGCTGCAGGGTGCATGAAACTTCCTATAGCAGTTTCTCTTATAAAAGCTGTTGAAGATAAAAAGGTAGATTTCATGGATAAAATCAAAATAGAAAAAGAAGATAAAGTTTATGGAACTGGTATAATCCATGAATTTAATGAGAGAGAGTATACAATATTTGAATTGTTAGTAGCAATGCTTATACAAAGTGATAATACTGCAGCCAATAAGATAATTGATATAATTGGAATGGATAATATTAATTCAAACATAAAAGAAATGGGATTAAAAAATACTATTCTTAACAGAAAGACTAGCGATGAAAGACAATCTAAAGAGGGTGTAGAAAATATAACAAGCGCATATGATCTTTCTAAGATATGGAAGCATCTACATAATGCAACTTATCTAAATAGAGATAATAGCACTATGTTAGTAGATATATTAAGAAGGCAACAAATTAAGAATAAACTTGCTTTATATATACCAGATGATTTGAAATATGAAATTTCCAGTAAAACTGGTGACAAGAAAGGTGTTGAAAATGATACAGCATTAATTCAATTACCTAAGGGGAATTTTGTATTTACTGTATTATCAACTTCCGTTCCTAATAGTGTATATGGAACAGTAACTTTGGCTAAGTGTGGTAAAATGATGTGGGACAATGTCATGAATAATTGGCATTGAAAACATAAATATCTCTACCTGTGGGTTAGGTAGGGGTTCAACTATGGTGAAATTGAAAATATGAGGGTAAAAGAAGAATGTATCAAAGTGAATTTTGATACATTCTTCTTTTGTTATCAATTAATAAATATAGAAAAAAGAATAATTTAGAAAGTGTTTAATACATGTTTCAGATTAAGAGTCAGGAATTAGAATTATGAATTTATTTATTAAAATATTGTAAGAAATTAACAATAAGTTTACAATATTATTTGGTGATATATGTAATAAAGGAGAGAGGGTAATTGGAAAGTGAAGAGGTATCAATTAAAGAAGTTCTAGAAACCTTGAAAAGAAGATGGAAGATGATCGCTATTATCGTATTAGTATGTCTAATTGTGGCTTCTGTATATAGCTTTTTTATAACTAAACCTGTATATAAAATAAGTACAAAGTTATTTATAGGTAAAGAAGTAAGCGACGGGGCATCAGATTACAATAGTAGCGAAGTTCAGATGTATCAAAAACTAATGAAAACATATGCTGGAATTGCAAAATCAGATGATGTAATTCAAAGAGCACTAGATAGAGGAGATAGTAATGCTAGTGCAAAGTCTATTTTATCTAACCTAGAAGTAATAGCCGGAAATGATGACCAGTTTTTGACCATATCATTAAGTACTAAAGAACCAGGAGAGGGCTTAAAGGTATTAAATAATATTATTGATGAGTTTATAGAAACATCATCAAAGATATATGCCAATGGTAATGTTAGTATAGTAACAACACCTAAATATCCTGAATCAGCAATTAGCCCTAATAAGAAACTAAATATAGCTATTACATTTATGATAGGAGTAATGTGTTCTGTAGGTTTAGCATTATTGTTAGAATTTATGTATAACACTGCAAAGAGCAAGGAAGAAATAGAAGAAATACTAGGAGTATCTGTTTTAGGAATTTTACCTGAATATACAGATGAAGATAAGTTAGATGATTTTAAGAGTAAAAGGATTTTGGGAAATAAACATCTAAGAAATAAAAAAAGAAGGAGGAAAAATAAGGGTGAAGAATATTCTAGAGAATCCTACAACGATATATGCGGAAGCGTATAGTAAGCTTAAAACAAGTATTAAGTATTCATCTGCAGATAAAAATAACAAAGTATTTCTTATAACATCATCAGAAAAAGGTGAGGGTAAATCAACAACAGCGACAAACCTAGCAATAAGCTTATCTTTTGATAAGAAAAAAGTTTTGCTTGTAGATTGCGACTTGAGAAGACCTTCTTTACATAAGTATTTAAGGATTAGTGGAGAATGTGGATTAACAGAAGTAATAATAGGGGAAACAAACGTAGAAAAAGCAATAGTTAATATAAAGGATAATCTATTTTTTTTACCTTCAGGAAATAGACCACCAAATCCTGCAGAGCTATTGGGAAGTGAAAATTTTGAATTAATGTTAAAGGAACTAAAGGATATATTTGATTATATTATAATTGATTCCCCACCTCTTAGGGTAGTGGCTGACGCACAAATTCTAAGTTCGAAAGTAGACGGAGTTATATTGGTGGTGAAATATGGGTTTACAAAGAAAGATGAACTTTTAGTATGTAGAGAAACTTTAGAATTAGTTGGCGGTAAGTTAATTGGAACAGTTATAAATGGGGACAAGAAAGAGAATGATTACAAGTATTACTATTATTAAAATAATTGTATTTAAATCAATCTAAATGCGGATACTCCTTAATAGACAGTTCTATTTAAGGAGTATTTTTATGAAGAAAATTATAAGAAGTTCTATGGTTTCAATAGCAATAATACTTTTTTTAAATATACCTAGTATAGTATTAGCACTTGATTTAAGTGCTAAAGATATAAATGATATAAAATATCAATTAAGAATTGTTGGGATAAATTCATATTGTAGTGATAATATAATAACTTACATGAAAAACTTAAGTTTATCTAGGGAAGAGTTATTAGTCATTGAAAAAGAATGCACAGAAGTTATAAACTTAATCCATGGGAAAAACTTTATAAGTGATTTATCTTTATCTGAAATGTATTACTTTTATAAAACATTATCATCTATAATAAATAATTTAAATATGGGTTTTAGTATTAATATATTTAATAAAAGTATAGCTATTAAAAATATAAGTAATGGTGATATTTTAATGAAAGGAAGTATAAAAGAAGTTGGGGGATATATAGAGAATGTAAAAAGGAATAATTCTATTAAGGACATAGTTAATATTTTAGATAGAATTGAATTTAAAATTCTAGGAGAAAATAGTGGCTTTTCCAATAAAGTTCTTAATTCTAATATCCCAGACTTTGCTATTAATGTTATAAATGAATTTGAATGGGTACTAAATTTTTAGTACCTTTTTGTTTTGTTTTTTATTTGCTGATATAATAGGGGTAATATTTTAATAATATGGGGGCGTAGTATGATAAATGAAGTGATAAATGGAATCAAACCATTATATAAAGATAAAATCGAAGAAGCTAAAATAAGAGTTGATTCTTTAGCAAAGCCTTTAGGAAGTTTAGGAAGACTTGAGGATTTAGCAATACAGATTTCAGGCATAACAGGAAATATAAAGAATTCCATACGAAATAAAGGTATTATTATTATGAGTGCGGATAATGGAGTGGTTGAAGAAGGGGTAGCCTCCTCTCCACAATATGTAACTTTAGCCCAAACAAAGAATTTTATTAAAGGTAAAACTGGAGTTTGTGCAATAGGTAAAACAAATGATACAAAGTTAATTGTTGTAGATATAGGAATAAATTCTGATGAAAAAATAAATGGGATTGTGGATAAAAAAATATCTAAAGGAACTAGAAATATATATAAAGAAAATGCTATGAGCTATGAAGAAGCTAAAAGGGGAATTGAAATAGGAATTGAGATGGCTAAAAAAGCTAAGGATGAAGGCTTTGATATAATTGGTGTTGGGGAAATGGGAATAGGTAACACGACAACATCTGCAGCAGTTTTAATGTGTTTGATTGACTGTAAAGTTGATAAAGTAGTTGGTAAAGGTGCTGGGGTTACTGAGGAGGCCTTTAATAAGAAAAAGCTAGTGGTCAAAACTGCTGTTGAAAGTAAGGATATAAATAGAATGGACCCAATGGATATAATATCAAAGGTTGGAGGGTACGATATAGCTGGAATGACAGGAGTGTTTTTAGGAGCTGCATATTATAGAATACCAGTTGTTATTGATGGCTTTATTTCAGTTGTATCAGCCCTTCTAGCATCAAGGCTTAATCCTATTGTAAAGGAATATCTTATACCTTCTCATAAGTCTAAAGAAATAGGATATAATTTAGCTATAGAGGAGTTAGGACTTGAGCCAATGCTTAATTTGGGAATGAGACTTGGAGAAGGTAGTGGCTGTCCAATAGCATTTTCTGTAGTGGAGTTTGCATTGTCTATGATGAATAATATGGCAACCTTTGAAGAAGGGGAAATTGATAATTCTTATCTTGAAAAAATAAAAGGAGAAGAAAATTATATAGTATGATAATATTTGTTGTTGGCGGGTCTAAAAGCCAAAAGTCCAATTATGGAGAGATTATTGCAGAGAAGTTATTTAATAAGGGAAATTTATATTATCTAGCTACCATGAAACCTTATGATGATGAGGATTTAAAAAGAATAGAGGAACATATAAAAAACAGAAGTGGACATGGCTATATAACAATAGAAGTTCCAAGGGATATTAGTAGCGTTTTACCAATGCTAAATAAGAGTGATACAGTACTACTTGATAGTATTACATCTCTTGTTACTAATGAGATGTTTAATAATAAACAGATTGTGAAAAATGTTAAAGATAAAATTATAACAGAAGTAAATGAGATTTCTAAGAAGGTTTCTAATTTAGTTATTGTATCAGATTATGTATTTAGCGATGGAATTAGGTATGATGATTTTACAGAGGATTTTAGAAAAGAACTTGGTATTATAAATTGTGAAATAGCTAAAATGTCACAGGCTGTAATAGAGAGTTCCTTTGGAAATATTATAGTACATAAAGGTAAGGAAAGGATTAATAATGAAGAACTTATTGAATGCATTTAATATGGCAGTTAGTATGTTTACAGTAATACCATTGCCTAAATATATATGGGAAGAAAAATCTGCAAAGTATATGATGAGAATATATCCATTTGTAGGATTTATAGTAGGGCTTATATGGTATGGGGGAGGAGTACTTCTTAAGTATTTTGAAATAAGCTTAATGATGTCAACAGGTATTTTATTAACTCTTCCTTTTATAGTTACAGGTTTTATACATCTAGATGGATTTATGGATGTTTGTGATGCACTCCTTTCTAGAAAATCTAAAGAGGATAAGCTGAAAATTTTAAAGGATTCTAGAGTTGGTGCCTTTGCTGTTATAGCTTTAGGTCTTTTGTTTATTATGGATTTTGCAGGAATTTACACTGCATTAGAAAAGGATTTTAATTTAATTGCTCTTATATTAATACCTATAATATCTAGGACTATAGCAGCATACATTATTATCTCTAATGAGCCTTTAGGGGAAAGCTATTATGGAAATCTCTTTAAAAATGGGACAGGAAAAATAGATAAGATAACCCTAGGGATAACTTTTATAATTATATTAATTTTGAGTTATTTCTTAGGAAATAAATATATAATAATGCCATTAGTTATGGGAGTTGTAGGGTTAATTCTTTTAAAAAATTGCAAAAAAGAACTTGGTGGAATTAATGGAGATGTAGCTGGATATATTCTCGTATTAACTGAGGTATTTGGAATTTTAGTTTTAGCTATTATATAAGGAGAAGGATATGGAACTATATTTTGGTGGAGCCTATAACGGTAAGCTTAGGCTTATAAAGGAAAAGTTTAATATAGATGAGAAGGATATATTCTTCTGTGGAGAAGGTAAAATAGACTTTTCAAAGAAGGTTATATGTGGAATTCATATGTTTATTTATAATGAAGTAATTAATGGTAGAGATGCAATGGCGTTTTTTAAGAAAAATATAGAAAGATTTAATGATAAAATAATTATTTCAGATGATTTATCATCTGGTATAGTACCTCTAAAAAAAGAGGATAGAAAGTGGAGAGAGGAAACAGGAAAAGTGCTACAATTTTTAACTATTAAAAGTAATAAGGTTACAAGGGTATTTTGTGGTCTTCCTATGGTTTTGAAGGATGAATAAGATAGTTTTGTATTTAATAAGACATGGAAAAACACTATGTAATGAAAGAAGATTGTATTGTGGTAAGTCAGATGTTTCATTGAGTGAATTAGGGTATAAGGAGATTCTTAAATTAAAATCTACTGTAGATTATCCAAAGTGCAGGTTAAATTATACAAGTGGTGCTAAAAGGGCAAATGAAACTTTTGAAATTATTTTTCCAAATTCAAAATACGCAAAGAAGAATGATTTTTTTGAATATAATTTTGGAGATTTTGAGATGAAGTCCTATGATATGCTAAAGGATAATAGTGATTATATAGCTTGGATTATGGATGAAAGTAAAAAGGTAAAATGTCCAAATGGTGAGTGTAAAGAAGAGTTCTATAGAAGACTTAGTAAGGCTCTAAGGAGACTTTTTAGGGAAGTTATAGAAAAAGGTGAAGAGGAAGCTTTACTTATTTGCCATGGTGGTGTTATAGGTACCTTACTTGAATTATTCTGCAAATCCTCAAAGGATTTTTATACAATGCAACCTAGTTGTGGTAGGGGATATAAGTTAGAGGTTAAAGTTGATAAAGATATAGAAATAAAAATACTAGGGGAGATTTAAGAAATGTTATCATATACCATAGGTTTAGTGTTAGATTTTATAATAGGAGATCCTAATAATCCTTTTCATCCAGTAAGAATAATAGGATCTTTAGGTATTAAGCTTGAAAATATAACAAGAAGAGTATTTAAGAACTTAAAAATATCTGGATTTGTAACATGGTTAGGAGTTATATTAATAACTTTTTTAGTTAATTCATTAATAGTTAGGCTTGCTTTTAGTATAAGCAATATATTTGGAATTATTATTGAAGGGATATTATTATATTTTTGTATATCTTCTAAGGGATTAAAGGTAGAAGGATTAAAGGTAATTAAAGTTTTAGAATCAGGTGATATTGAGGGGGCAAGGAAGCAACTATCCTACATAGTAGGAAGAGATACTAAAGTTCTAGATGAAGAAGGAATTATTAGAGCTGTAATTGAAACAGTAGCAGAAAATACATCAGATGGAATAATAGCGCCACTATTATTTGGAGCTTTAGGTGGTGCACCTCTTGCTATGACATATAAAGCAGTTAATACTTGTGATTCAATGTTTGGATATAAGAATGATAAGTACATAGATTTTGGGTTTGTACCTGCAAAGATGGATGATTTATTTAATTATATTCCAGCAAGAATTACAGGATATTTAGTGATTTTTGCTGCATTTATATTGGGACTAGATTATAAAAATAGCTATAGAATTTATAAGAGAGATAGATATAATCATACTAGTCCTAATAGTGCTCATCCAGAATCAGCTGTTGCAGGAGCTTTAGGAATAAGACTTGGAGGAGCAAATTATTACTTTGGTAAGATTGTAGAAAAGCCAACAATAGGTGATAAGAATAAAGTAATAGAAATTTCAGATTTATATAAGACAAATAATATTTTATTAGTAGTTACTTTATTAGGATTTAGTGTTGGACTTATTATAATAGTTCTTGGAGGGTTAATATAATGAACTTAGGACACGGTGGAAATGTAGAAGAGATATGTAGAAAATATAATGTTTGTGAAAAAGAGATTATAGATTTTTCTGCTAATATAAATCCTTTAGGAATTTCTAAGAAAGTTAAGGAAGAAATGATTAAATCTTTAGACAGAATAGAAAGGTATCCAGATATAACTTATCACGATTTGAGAATGGGTATTTCTGAATATGAAGGTATTGATTATAATAATATACTTTTAGGTAATGGAGCAGCTGAGGTTATATTTAATGTAATTAGAGGGCTAAATCCTAAAAAGGTTCTTATTCCAGCTCCAACCTTTTCTGAATATGAAGATGGTATAAGGGCTATTAATGGAGAAATAGTTTATTATAAATTAAATAGGGAAAATTTTAAGTTAGATGATGGATTTTTAGAAGCTATAGATAAAAGTATGGATATGCTTTTCATCTGTAATCCTAATAATCCAACAGGGCAGTTAGTATCTAAGGAGTTTTTAATTAAAGTGTTAAATAAATCTTCCAATACTAAGGTTGTTATAGATGAGTCATTTTTAGATTTTATAGAAGATAAAAGTAGATACTCTTTAATAGACATGTGTAAAGAGTATGAAAATCTTATTATAGTTAAGTCTCTTACAAAGTTTTTTAGTTTTCCTGGCATAAGAGTAGGTTATGGAATTACAGGAAACGCTGAATTTATTAGAAAGATTAACAAGGTTTCTGTGCCATGGTCTATAAATACAGTTGCTTCAACTGGAGCAATAGTCGCGTTGAAAGAAAGAGAATACCAGAAAAATTCAATAGATTTTATAAAAAATGAAAAAGTATTTTTATATAATGAGTTATGTACGTTTAAAGAATTAGAGGTCTTTGAGGGGGTAGTTAACTTTATATTTTTTAAGACTAGAATAGATATTAATTTAAAAGAAGAACTTATTAAGCATGGAATAATTATAAGAAGCTGTAGTAATTATATAGGGTTAGGTTCTGATTACTATAGGGTTGCTGTAAGAACTAGAGGGCAAAATGAGAAACTTATATATGCTCTAAGAAAGGTATTTAATAAATGAAAGATATATTGATTATACTAGATGGATTTATGGAGGAGTGTCTTGAGGGACATTCCTTTAAAAAACTTCTTTTTGGAGATATGAAGTTAAATTATACTGAAATGAAAGAAGACTTTTCAGTGGAAGGAAAGGATTTAGATAGTTTAAACTGTATTTTTAAAATGCTTGGTTACGATAGTTCTAAGGTAGATATCGGAGAAAGGGCCTTTTATGAAGCTTTAAATAGGGGGATAGAAATAAAAGGTGGAAGTGGTATTTATAGGTGCAATATAATTAAGGTTAATAATGGAATACTAGAAGATTTTACTGGTGGAGATTTAGATAAAAATATAGGAGAAGTTTTAAAAGAATTAAAAGTAGAAGGTGGATATTTTTATCCATGTTACCAATATAAGAATTTACTTCTTTTAAATGAGATTGTACAGGAAAAGCTTAACCCACCGCATTTTAGTGTGGGTAAAAAAGTAGAAGAAATTATGCCTGAAAATAAAAGATTAAGGAATATAATTAATTACTCCTATGAATTTTTCAAAGATAGGGATTTAGAAGGATTAATGCTTTGGCCTTGGGGGGCCTCGGGTGAGGTGAAATTGAAGAAGTATAATAAGGAATCAGTGTTAATCGGAGGAATAGATTTAATTTGTGGTATGGGAAAGGCTTTAGGAATGATAGTTGTTCAACCTAAAGGAGCTACAGGGGAGTGGAACAGCGCGTTGCATAATAAACTAGAAGGTGTATTAGAGTGGCTTCCAAAAGCTAATAATATTATTTTACATGTAAATGGATTTGATGAGCTTTCTCATAGAAAAGATTTTAAAGGCAAAATACAGTTTTTAGAAAAAGTTAAAAATGAGCTTCTTTTTCCTTTATTAAATCTGAAGGGGATAAATATAAGAATAACTTGTGACCATAGGACAGATTCCTTTACAGGTAGTCATGAAAAAGGATATGTACCATATCTAAGTATATTTAATTGACAAAATATAAGCCTTTAACTATAATTATTAGGAATTGACTTGTTTTAGGTGTTTTACTTAATAGGGAATGGAGTGTAAATCTTCAACTACCCCAGTAACCGTGAAATGGACAAAATCTAGTTAAGCCACTGCATAATTATTTATGTGGGAAGGTTAGATTGCGGATGAAGTTAAGTCGGGAGACCTGCCTAATAACGATGGTACTATTATTCTCTGAGGGTGGAATTATAGGGTACGTAGGTCATTTTACTTATTGTACAAAAAAGTAGAATGTATATGCATACCTTATGGGTATGCATTTTTTTATCCTATGTTTTCAATTCAAAACCCCATAATGTAAATGGAGGGATTAAAAAATGAAACTAACAAAAAAACTAACAGGTCTTATTTTATCTACTATGATGTTACTAACATTATTAGTAGGTTGCTCAGATAAGGCTGTAACAATGCAAGACAGAGAAGGAAATGACTTTACTAAGCCTAGCAAGGTGGAAAGAATAATATCAACAGCACCATCTAATACAGAAGTTTTAGTTGCGTTGGGAATGGCTGATAAATTAGTCGCTGTAGATAAGTATTCAGAGGATGTTAAAGGAATAAGTGAAGATATACCAAAGATAAATTTTAGAAATCCAGATGCTGAAACTATTATAGGATTAGAACCAGATATAATAATTGCATCAGGACATAATAAAGCTGGAGATGAGGATCCATTCCAAGCTGTTAAAGATGCAGGAATACCTGTAGTATATATTCCAAGTAGCGTAAGTTTTGATGGAATATATGGAGATATTGAATTTATAGGTAACTTAGTTGATAAAAAGAAGGAAGCTTCTAAATTAGTTGAAGATATGAAAAAGGAAGTTGCTGATATAAAAGCAATTGGAGATACAATAACTGATAAGAAAAAAGTTTACTTTGAAATAGGTTCAGGTTCAAAGCTTAGTTCATTTGGTTCAGATACATTCTTAAATGAAGCTATTTCAATAATTGGAGCTAAGAATATATTTGAATCTGAAAAGAGTTGGATTTCGCCAAGTGAAGAATCAGTTATAGCTGCTAATCCAGATGTAATCTTAACAAACCAAGCATTTTTAGATGATCCAATAGGTTCAATTGCTAAAAGAAAAGGATGGGAAGGTGTTACTGCTATTAAGAATAATCAAATATTTCTTTTAGATAAGAATACTACATCACGTCCAAGTCAAAATGTTATAGCTGCATTAAAAGAAATGGCAAAGGCTGTATATCCAGACAAGTATGAATAAAAAGAGAAAGATGTTATTGTGGTTATCACTACCACTAGCATTTTTAGTGATATGTATTGGAACTTCCATTGGAAGTTCCAATATTAATATATTCAACATTATTTCAGTTATTGGGAACAAGTTATTTTCTATTCCTTTAATTGAAGGTGTTGGAAGTAATGACGTAGCGATTATCTGGGTTGTAAGATTTCCAAGAGTTTTACTTGCTTTTATGATAGGAGCAGCACTATCAGTAAGTGGAGCAGTTATGCAGTCAATACTTAAGAACCCTTTAGCTTCACCATATACATTAGGGGTGTCCTCAGGAGCATCTTTAGGTGTAGGAATATATATAATTTTAGGGGTATCAATTCCATTTATAGGGAATTTAGCATTACCTTTTATAGGATTTTTATCAGGGCTTTTAACAGTGATTATGGTTATTTTGTTTGCTAATAGAGTAGATAGAGGTATGTCTAATAATACTATTATTTTATCAGGTATGGTTTTTTCACTTTTTGCAAGTGCTATGCTTACTACCATTTCAGCATTAAATACTCATAAAATTGAGGCCATAACCATGTGGCAAATGGGTTCCTTTAACATGAGAGGATGGTCTTACTTGCTAGTAGGGCTTCCATTCTTTATTGTAGGAGTATCTATTGTATTAAGATATTCTAGGGAAATGGATATTTTAACATTTGGAGAAGATGGAGCAAAAGCAATAGGGGTTGAAACTGAAAAAGTAAAAAAACATTTGTTATTTTCAACAGCAGTGCTTACAGGAAGTGCTGTAGCTTTAAGCGGAACTATAGGATTTATAGATTTAATTGTACCGCATTTAGTGAGAAAGATATTTGGATCAAACCATAAAGTAGTTATACCTATGTGTATTTTATTAGGAGGATCTTTTATGGTACTTACAGATTTAGTAGCTAGAACTATAATAAGTCCATCTGAATTACCAGTTGGTGCAATAACTGCAATTATAGGAGCACCATTCTTTGGCTACTTATATTTTAGTAAAAGAAGTAGGTGATATTATGCTAAAGGTTAGAAATTTATACTGTGGATATGATGGTAAAGACGTTATAAAAGATTTTAATATAGATATAACTAGGGGACAAAATGTTTCTATAGTTGGTCCAAATGGATGTGGAAAAAGTACCTTACTTAAGGCAATGGTTAGTTTAATAGATTATAAAGGAAACATATTTTTAGATGGGAAAGAAGTTAAGAGTATAAAGAGAAAAGAGCTTGCAAAAAAGGTGGCTCTTATGAGTCAAAACTCTCAAATATATTTTCCATATACTGTTTATGAAACTGTTGCTTTGGGGAGATATGCTCATATAGATGGAGTATTCGCAAGACTTTCTAAGAAGGATGAGGAAATAATATTAAACTGTCTTAGTAATGTAGGGATTTTAGATTTAAAAGATAAACTTATAAATGAACTATCTGGAGGACAACTTCAAAGAGTTTATCTTGCAAGGGTTTTTGCACAGGAACCTGATGTTATTTTACTTGATGAACCTACAAATCATTTGGATTTAAAGTGTCAGATAGAAATATTAGAACATATAAACAAATGGACAAAGGAAAATCAAAAAACTGTTATTGGAGTATTACATGATTTAAACCTTGTTCAAATGTTTAGTGATGATGTGATTATGTTAAGTGAAGGACATATAGTTTCTAAAGGCAAGACAAAGGATGTATTATCAGAAGATAAACTTAAAGAAGTATATGGAGTGGATATAAAGAAGTTTATGATAAATGCCTTAGAAAAGTGGAGGTAGATTATAATGAAAAAGTTTGTTATGTCATATAGTTGTGGTAAAGATAGTACACTTTCTCTTTATAGAATGATAAAGGGAGGATATACACCATTAGCTTTATTAGTAACTGTTGATAAAAAAGTATGTAGAAGTTGGTTTCATGGAATCCAAGAACATTTATTAAATGAAGTATCAAAGTCCTTAGAAATAGAATTAGATATGATAAAGTGTCAGGGAGAAGAGTACAAGACTGCCTTTGAAAAAACTTTAAGGAAGTGGAAGGAACAAGGCGCAGATGCTTGTGTATTTGGAGATATAGATTTAGAAGCGCATAGAACTTGGTGTACTGAAAGATGTGAAGCAGTAGGGTTGGAAGCTATATTTCCATTATGGCTTGAAGATAGAGAAGCTTTGACTTATGAGTTTATAGATAGTGGCTTTAAAACTGTTATTAAGAATGTAAGGCTAAAGGATATGGGACCAGAGTTTTTAGGCGAAGTTTTAACAAAAGAAGTTGTTGAAAGAATAAAGGCAACTGGTTCAGATCCTTGTGGAGAAAATGGAGAATATCATACTTTCGTATTTGATGGTCCATTGTTTAAGAATAAAATTCAATTTGAAACAGGGAAGAATATTCTTACAGAAACTCATGGATTTTTAGATATTAGATAGGGTGATAGTATGGAAGCTAAAAGATTAATGTTTTTAGGAACAGCATCTTCTGTGGGTAAGAGTACATTAGCAACAGCTTTTTGTAGATATTATAAAAGAAAAGGATATAATGTTGCTCCTTTTAAGGCTTTAAATATTTCTTTAAATTCTTTTGTTACTAAAGAAGGAGATGAAATAGGAAGGGCACAGGTTGTTCAGGCAGAAGCTTGTGAAATAGAGCCTAAGGAATATATGAATCCAATTTTAATGAAGCCTAGTGCAAACAATAAAACACAAGTTATTGTTAGAGGTAAAGTTTACTGTACAATGGATGGCTATAAGTATAAGGACTTAAATAAGTATTTAAAAGGTGTTGCAAAGGAAGCCTTTGACCATATATCTAAGGACTATGATTTTATAGTTTTAGAGGGGTCTGGAAGCTGCGCAGAAATAAATTTAAGAGAAACTGATATAGCAAATATAGAAATGGCTAAGGTTTCTAATTCACCTGTAATATTAGTTGCAGATATTGATAGAGGTGGGGTATTTGCTTCAATAGTTGGAACCATAATGCTTTTACCTCCAGAAGAGAGGGCTTTAATTAAAGGCGTAATAATTAATAAGTTTAGGGGAAAGAAAGAATTTTTCAAACCTGCAATGAAACAAGTTGAAGAACTTATAAATATTCCTGTATTAGGAGTAATGCCTTATTTTGAATTGAATATTGAGGATGAGGATGGGGTTACAGAAAAGATATCTAATAAAAAGGGAAAAGGTATTGATGTGGTGGTTATAAGATTACCTCATATGTCAAACTTTACTGATTTTAATGTCTTAAGAGCAATGAATGGTATTAACATAAGATATATAAATTCTCCAAAAGAGATTGAAAATGCTAAAATGATTATAATTCCAGGAAGTAAAAATACAATTGAAGATTTAAATTTTATAAAGGAAACTGGATTCCGTGAAATTATCCTAGAAAAAGCTAAAAGTGATACTATAATATTTGGAATCTGTGGTGGATATCAGATATTAGGAAAAGAGATTAAAGATCCTCTAGGGGTAGAGGGAAGTCCTAGAGAGGTAAAAGGGTTAGGATTATTAGATTTAGCTACTACTTTTAATGGAAAGAAGAAGACTAGACAGGTTAAAGCAAAGAATAATGAAGGATTGGTTGTTAGAGGTTATGAAATCCATAATGGAGTAAGTGAATGTTTAGATGATAAATCTATATGGATACAGGGAGAAGCTGGGGAAGTTTTAGGCATGAAGAGTAGAAATGTATATGGAACATATCTTCATGGAATATTTGAAGAAGAGGACTTTGCCTATACCTTTATAAATAAATACGTTAGCCAACTTGAATGCCATGAAAAAGTTAGTTATAAAGAATACAAGATGAATGAGTATGATAAGTTGTGTGATATTTTAGAAGAGAATATAGATATGGACCTTGTTAATTCTATAATTAATGGTAAATAGTTTATGTGGAACTGCTTAGGCAGTTTCTTTTTTCTTTATTAAGTCATTTATAATATTTCTGCATATTATATTTTGAGGAATTTCTATAAAAAAGGATGAAAGAGATGAGTACAAAGAAAAAGTTTGAAGAAGTATCTATAGAATGCATTTTAAAGATTAGTTATGACATTTGGGATAGAAGTATGGAAGAATATAAGAAAACTATGAATGAGTGCAATAATATAACCTATAAAGATGCTATGAAGTATAGATACTATCACTCTAAGCTAACTGGAGATATTGCTTTAAAGTTATATAGGAAGTATATTATTAATAAAGACAATAGGGATGAAAGAATATTATACTTATCAGCTCTTACTCATGATATAAAGAAAATAGATAAAAAGCATAGTCAAGCAGGTGCTGATTGGATAAGAAATAATATAGGTGACTTTTTTGAAATATCAGATGATGACATAGAAAAAGTAGCTTTATTAGTAAGGTATCATAAATCATCAGTAAAAAAGATAGAACACATACAAGATAAAAACATATTAGACTTAATCTTGATTCTTCAAATTGCAGATTCTCTTAGTAAATTTAGAGAAAAATCTGTTTATAAAGAGATAGACCATGATAAATTAAAGAAGAAACTAATAGAAGTTATTGAAAGTTTCAATAAATAGGAAGAGAGGTAGGTATTATGGAAAAAGGATTGCTAATTAAGGTATTGGGTAAAGCTGATGCAGTTAGGCTTGAGGATCAAATTTATAACCTTAGGGGTATTACCAGCAAAGTTAGATATGGCTTAATGGGAAATATGAGTATATTTGATGATAACTTTATAGCTGATGTAGTAAAGGCGTTAGAAGGAATAAATGAGGAGATTAAAGAGATAAAAATAAATGTTGAAGATCCTAATAAGATTGGATATACAAATAGCAGAGAATACTTAAAAAAGTATTTAGAGAGTATATACCATAATATTATAGAGCTTATAAAGAATCTAAATCCTTTCAACGAAAAATTAGTAATTATGCATAATAATCTACTTTGTGATTTTGTACTGAAATATTAATAAAGAGAGTATTAACGGTTTAAATTCGTTAATACTCTTCTTTGATGTTTGGAGTTACGGATACTAGATATCATATATGATTTCTGATATTCTAAAATAAATGAGTAATTATGGGGGGATTGAGAGTGGAGAATGAGAATTTAAAGAATAGAGAAGAAATGAGAGAGAGTTATTTAAAGGGAAGAAGAGAAGAATTAAAAAATAAGTCATTTACTTTAATCTCAAATAATTGCAACGGATGTTTTATACTTCATGATTTAGGACTTAAATTTAATACCCCAAATGTAAATCTTTATTTTTCTATGGAAGATTTTATTAAGTTCTTAGAAAGGCTAGATTATTATCTTACATTAGAGCTAGAAGAGGCAGAATGGAGCAAGTATCCAATAGGAAAATTAGGGGATATAAAGATAAATTTTATGCATTATGAAAATTTCCAGTTAGCAAAAGAAAAGTGGGATGAAAGAAAAAAGAGAATTGATAAAAATAATTTATACATATTAGCAACAGAAAAAGATGGGTGTACATATGAACTTATAAAAAGATTTAATAACTTACCTTATAAGAATAAGGTAATGTTAACACATAAACCATATGATGAAGTTAAATCTACATATTATATAAAAGGTTTTGAAAGTAGACATTCTCTTGGATTCATTTTTGAATATAAGGGAGAAAATACATATTTAAAGTATTATGATGATTTTGATTATGTGGAGTGGTTTAATAATGGAGTATATTGATTTATCCTATGAAATAGAAAATAATATGTTGGTATATCCAGGAGATGAAGAGGTATCTATTAAATTTACTAAAAAATATGATAATGATGGGTATACATATTCTGTTTTAAAATCAGGTATGCATGTTGGAACTCATTTAGATTGTCCAATGCATCTAACAGATAGTAGTAAATATATAAGTGAATATACCTTAGAGAATTTTATGGGAGAAGGGGTTATTATAGATGTTAGAGGAAAAGAATTAATAACATTAGAAAAAGAGTATGAAGATTTATTAAATGAAAAGGAAATTGTAATCCTATTTACTGGATATGAGAAATATTATGGAACTAATGCTTATTATGAGAATCATCCTATTATAAGTGAAGAATTAGTGGATTTATTTATAGAAAAGAAAATAAGGATGGTGGGATTTGATATGCCATCTCCAGATAGAAATCCATTTACTATACATAAAAAGTTACTTAATAATAGAATATTTATTCTTGAAAACTTATGCAATTTAGAAATGTTAGTTGGTGGAGAGGAATTTAAAGTAATTGCATTTCCATTGAAGATAAAGGGGGAAGGAAGTTTAGTTAGGGCAGTTGCTATAAAATAACATTAATAAGTAAAAATATATACTATTATTTACATTGACATTTATTACTTTTGGTGTTATTCTTAACGAAAAGAAAAACCTTTAATTTGGTCCAGTGAGATCAATAAGGAAGTATTATAATTGCCAAGATTAATTAGGATTATTATGCCTTCCTTATCATAAGGAGGGCTTTTTATTATACAAATAAACCTTTAATTTTAACTCAGAGAAGTTAAGAAGGAGTGATAGACATGATAAACAAACACTTAATTGACCCTATGGATTTATCCCTAGAGGAATTAGACGAAATTTTTGAATTAGCACATCAAATTATCCAAGACCCTAAGAAGTTCTCAAAGGTTTGCGATGGGAAAATCTTAGCAACTCTATTTTATGAGCCTAGTACAAGAACAAGATTTAGCTTTGAAGCAGCTATGATGAGACTAGGTGGTAAAATCTTAGGTTTTTCAGAACCCAATTCTACTTCAGCATCTAAAGGAGAAACTCTTGCAGATACAATAAAGATGGTATCAATATATACAGACATAATTGCGATGAGACATCCAAAGGAAGGAGCAGCAAGGGTTGCAAGTAAATTTTCAAGTGTTCCAGTTATAAATGCAGGTGATGGAGGACATCAACATCCAACTCAAACTCTTACAGATCTTTTAACAATTGAATTCTTAAAGCATGGCTTAAAAGGGCATACAGTAGGTATATGTGGAGATTTAAAGTATGGAAGAACAGTTCATTCATTGATAAAGGCTATGTCTAGATATGAAGGAACAAAGTTCATCTTAATCTCACCAAAGGAACTTAAGATTCCTGATTACATAAGAGATGAATTTATAGAGAAGAAGAATATAGAGTTTAAAGAAGTAGAGAGATTAGATGATGTAATAGATGAGCTTGATATACTTTATATGACAAGAATTCAAAGAGAGAGATTTTTCAATGAAGAAGAGTATTTAAGGCTTAAGGATAGTTATATTCTAGATGTTGAAAAAATGAAGTCTGCAAAAAAAGATATGATAGTAATGCATCCATTACCAAGAGTTAATGAAATAGCTATGGAAGTAGACGAAGATGAAAGAGCTGCATACTTTAAACAAGCTGAGTATGGAATGTATGTAAGAATGGCACTTATGTGCAAGCTTTTGGGGGTGGCGTAGATGTTGGAAATAACAAGTATTAAAAATGGATTGGTTATAGATCATATTGAAGCTGGAATGGGAGTTAAAATATTTAACTACCTACATTTAGATAAGACAGATTACAGAGTAGCTTTAATCATAAACGCAGAAAGTAAAAACTTAGGGAAAAAAGATATAATAAAAATAGAAAAGGATAATTGTGAAGATATAGATTATACAGTACTTGGACTTTTATCACCAAGTATTACAATAAATGAAGTTAAGGATGAAAGAATTGTAAGAAAGGTAAGGCCTGAACTTCCAGAGAAGGTTGAAAATATTTTAATCTGTAATAATCCAAGATGCATAACTGTGGATGAAAAATATGTGCCACATTCTTTCATATTAATGGATAGAGAAAAAGGTACATATAGATGTGAATATTGTGATCACATAACTAAGTTATCAGAAGTTTAATGTATAGGAAGAGAGGTGTTATAGATGAATATTTTAATAAAGAATGCTAAGATTGTTGATTGTGTACAAAACTTTATTGGAGATGTTTTAGTTGAAGGTGGCAGAATAAAGGAAGTAGCAAAATCAATCAATAAAGAAGGTGTAGAAGTAGTTGATGCAAAAGGACTAACTCTAATGCCTACCTTTATTGACACTCACGCACATTTTAGGGAGCCAGGTTTAACTTGGAAAGAAGATATAGAAACAGGTTCAAAAGCAGCAGTTAAGGGTGGGTTTACAGGAGTTTGCTTGATGGCAAATACAAAACCTATATGCTCTTCAAAGGAGGTTCTTGAAGAGGTAAGAAGAAGGGGAAAAGAAGTTGGACTTGCTGATTTACATCAATGTTTATCTATAACAGAGAATTTTGATGGGAAAACTCTAGAGCACTTAGATGAATTAAGGGATGATAAGGAAATAAAAGCAATCTCTGATGATGGAGTAGGAGTTGGAAACGGGAAGGTAATGCATGATGCTTTATTAAAAGCTAAGGAATACGGTTGGGTCGTTATGTCTCATGCAGAAACATCTGAATTCTCTAGGATGGATATGAGAGTTGCTGAAAATATGATGACTTGGAGAGATGTAGAGCTATGTAAGCTAACAGGTGGAAGACTTCATATGTGTCATGTTTCTACTAAGGAATCTATGGAATATATAATAAATGCCAAGCTCTTAGGCACTAATGTAACTTGTGAAGTTACACCTCATCATATAGCTTTAACTAGAGAGGTTAATGATTATAGAGTAAATCCTCCTATAAGAGAAAAAGAGGATGTAGCTTATTTAATAAATGCAATAAAGACTGGTATGGTTGACTGTATAGGAACAGATCATGCGCCTCACACAGAAGAAGAGAAGAAGAAGGGTTCACCAGGAATGGTAGGATTAGAAACAGCATTTTCTATATGCTACACTACTTTAGTAAAAGAAAATGGACTATCACTAAATAAACTTAGTGAAATAATGTCTAAGAATCCATCAGAAATATTAGGAATGAATAAAGGGACACTAGGAATTGGAAGAGATGGAGATTTAGTACTTGTGGATTTAGATAAGAAAGTTAAAATAGATAGTGAGTCATTTGCATCAAAGGGGCATAATACTCCATTTAATGGAATGGAATATTACGGAGAAGTTCAGATGACAATTAAGGGCGGTAAAATAGTTTATAAAAAATAGGAGGATACTATTATGAATATTATGGACAAAATTTATAAAAGAGTTGAAGAAAGAGGAGTTGTCTGTTTAGGATTAGATACAGCATTAGATTATATTCCAGAGTTCTTAAAAGAAGGAATGAATAATGAGGATGCTATAGTTGAATTTAATAAGAGAATTATAGATGAAACTTTAGATGTTGTTGCATGCTATAAAGTTCAAATAGCTTATTATGAAGCTTTAGGATTATCAGGAATGAGAGCGTATAGAAGAACTTTAGAGTATTTAAGAGAAAAGGATGCTATAATAATTGCTGACATTAAGAGAGGAGATATAGCTGCAACTGCAAAGATGTATGCTAAAGGACACTTTGAAGGAGATTTCGAAGCTGATTTTGTTACATTAAGTCCATACATGGGATTAGATAGTATTGAACCATACATGCCATATATTGAAACAGGAAAGAAAGGGATATTCTGTTTAGTAAGAACTTCAAACCCAGGAGCTGCAGATATTGAATTTTTAGATACTGCATCAGGAGACAAGGTTTATCATGTAGTTGGAGATAAGCTAATGAAAATGGGAAAAGAACTTACTGCTGAATGTGGATATCACCCATTAGGTGGAGTAATAGGTTGTACTCATGTAGAAGAAGGAAAAGAGTTAAGAAAGAGATTTAATTCAATGTTCTTCTTAATACCAGGATATGGTGCTCAAGGTGGGAAAGCAGAAGATGTTGCTATGTATTTAAACAATGGAAATGGTGGAGTTGTAAATTCATCAAGGGGAATACTTTTAGCTTATAAGAAGGATAACAAACCAGAAACTGATTTTGCATTAAGTGCTAGAGAAGAAGCTATAAGAATGAGAGATGAGATAAGAGCAGCAGTTAATAATTTATAAAATATAAATTAGGGGGAGAAGAAATGAGCATTACTTATAAGAAATCTAAGGTTCTTTCAAATGAAAAGATAGTTGATGGAATTTATAAGATGGTTTGTGAAGATAAGGGTGAGATAAAGCCAGGACAATTTTACATGTTAAAATTAGATGGACAAACACTTTTACCAAGACCCATTAGTATTTGTGAGAAAAATGGAGATGAAATTACATTTCTTTATGCAGTAGTAGGTAAGGGTACAGAAGAGTTTTCTAGATTAAGATCTGGCGAAGAGATAAGTCTTACAGGACCTTTAGGAAATGGCTTTAACTTAGATGAAGACTTAGGAAAAGTAGCAATAGTAGCAGGTGGAATAGGAACTGCCCCTATGGTTGAAGTTTCAAAGAAGTTAAGAGAAAAGAATCCTAAGGGTATTATAGATATATATGCAGGGTTTAGAGACGAAGTTTATTTAATAGACAATCTTTCAAGGTATGGTAATAAGGTAGAGGTTTCCACTAATACAGGGAAACATGGACATAAGGGGTTTGTAACTGAGATTTTAAAGGTTGAAGATTATGATACAGTGTTATGCTGCGGACCAGAAGTTATGATGAAGGCAGTGGTTAATATGTGTAAAGAAAAAGGGGTTAAAGTATATGTTTCTATGGAAAAGCATATGGCTTGTGGCGTAGGAGCATGTTTAGTTTGTACATGTAAGACAAAAGATGGACACAAGAGAACTTGTAAAGATGGTCCAGTATTTGATGGATATTATGTAGAACTATAAGGGGGATGAAGTATGTTAAAGGTTAATATAAATGGAGTAGAATTTAAAAATCCTGTTATAGCGGCTTCAGGAACCTTTGGGTTTGGTGCAGAATATAACAACTTTTACAATGTAGGGATTTTGGGAGGAGTATCATCTAAAGGTCTTACAATAAATCCTAAGGAGGGTAATACTGGAATAAGAGTTTATGAAACTCCATCAGGAATGATGAATTCAGTAGGGTTACAAAATCCTGGAATAGAAGGTTTTATAAATAAGGAACTTCCAGAGATGGAGAAGCTAGGGACTAATATTATTGCTAATGTTGGTGGAGGATGCTTTGAAGACTATGCAGAGGCTATAGAGAAGTTAAATGGCACATCAGTTCAAATGATAGAGCTTAACATTTCATGTCCAAATGTTAAATGTGGAGGAATGGCTTATGGAATTAAAGCTGATGTAGCTCATGATTTTGTAAAAGAAATAAAGAAGCTATGTAAAAAGCCTCTTATGGTTAAATTATCACCAAATGCAGAAAATATAGTGGAAATGGCATTAAAGTGTGAAGAGGCAGGGGCAGATTCTTTAAGTTTAATAAATACATTAAAGGGGCTTGCTGTTGATATATATAAAAGAAAGCCAGTTTTTGATAATGTTTATGCAGGGGTTTCAGGCCCAGCTGTTAAGCCAGTAGCATTAAGAATGGTACATGAGGTATCAAAGGCTGTAAGTATACCAGTAATAGGATTAGGTGGAATTACTACAGGTAAGGATGCTGTTGAGTTTATGATGGCTGGTGCTAGTGCAGTACAAATAGGTACAGTTAACTTTATGAATCCAATGGCAGGTAAAGAAATAATTGAAGAGATAGAAGGATTCTGTAGAGAACAAGGAATAAAAGATATTAATGAGATTGTGGGAATATTGTAGGGTAATAAAAGTAGTATAGTTTAAATTACTACAAGATTTTTACCTAGATAATTTACTTAAAATATTAATTTAAAATTTGGAGGATCAATATGCAAGCTTATAAAAAAGAGTTTATTGAATTTATGATAGAATGTGGAGTTTTAACTTTTGGTGATTTTGTAACTAAGAGTGGAAGAAAGACACCTTTCTTTGTTAATACAGGAAACTATAAGACAGGAAGCCAACTTAAGAGACTTGGTGAATATTATGCAAAGGCTATAAAAGAAAACTTTGGAGATGATTATAACATAGTATTTGGACCTGCGTATAAGGGAATTCCACTAAGTGTAACAGTTACTATGGCATTAAGTGATTTATATGGAATAGATGTAAGTTATTGTTCAAACAGAAAAGAAGTTAAGGATCATGGAGATACTGGAATTCTTTTAGGAAGTAAGTTAAATGACGGAGATAAAGTTTTAATAGTTGAAGATGTTACTACATCAGGTAAATCAATTTATGAGACAATGCCAATATTAAAAGAACAAGCTGATGTAAATGTAGTTGGACTTATGATTTCTGTAAATAGAATGGAAAAAGGACAAGGAGAAAAATCTGCATTAGTTGAATTACAAGAAAAGTATGGATTTAAGGCTTGTGCTATAGTTACTATGGAAGAAGTTATTAAATATCTATATAATAGAGAAGTAAATGGAAAAGTAATTATTAATGATGAGATAAAAGCTAGAATAGATTCTTATTACGAGCAATATGGAGCTAAATAAGAATTAAAACAAAAAGGATTATATTGACATTTTATGCTGAATAAGTATATCATATATATGAAGTCATATGACTGACGGAAGTGGAGTATACCACATGAAGTATGACTAAGATAATATGCCGACCGTCTGGGCAATAAGCTCAGATTGTCGGCTTTTTTTATTCTAAATCATTAATTAAGGCAAAATGAGCTTATATATGTTTTAGGAGGTTTAATATGTTTAAAGAATGGGATGGATTTAAAACAGGTACATGGCAACAAGGAATAGACGTAAGAAATTTTATTCAAAAGAACTATAAGTTCTATGAAGGTAATGAGAGTTTTTTAGAGGGAATAACTGAAAAGACTAAGAAAGTATGGAACGAATGTGAAGAACTTATAATTAAAGAAATGAAAGAGGGAATAATTGATGTCGCAACAGATAGAGTATCAGGAATAGACAATTATGAACCTGGATACATAGACAAGAATAATGAAGTTATAATAGGGCTTCAGACAGATGCTCCTTTAAAGAGAATTGTAAATCCTTTTGGTGGAATAAGAATGGTGCATCAAAGTCTTAAGGAATATGGATATGAACTTGATCCAGAAATAGATAAACATTTTTCATTATATAGAAAAACACATAATGAAGGAGTATTTGATTGCTATACAGATGAAATAAGAGCTGCGAGACATGCAGGACTTTTAACAGGATTACCAGATGCTTATGGACGAGGAAGAATAATAGGTGATTATAGAAGAATTGCACTTTATGGTATTGATTATTTAATGGGAGAAAAGAAAAAAGATTTAAAAGAGCTTCAGGGAGATATGCTTGATGAACTTGTAAGAAAGAGAGAAGAAGTTTCAGAACAAATAAGAGCTTTAAATAAAATTAAAAGTATGGCATCAAAATACGGATGTGATATATCTAAGCCTGCATCTAATGCTAAAGAAGCAGTACAAGCTGTATATTTTGGATATTTAGCAGGAGTTAAAGAAAATAATGGAGCTGCTACATCCCTTGGTAGAACATCAACATTTTTAGATATATTTATAGAAAGAGATTTAGAGAGAGGGTTATTAACAGAAAAAGAAGCTCAAGAGTTAATTGATCAATTTATTATAAAACTAAGGTTGGTTAGACACTTAAGAACTCCTGAGTATAATGAATTATTTGCTGGAGACCCTACATGGGTTACAGAATCGATTGGAGGTATTGGTGTTAATGGTAAACCATTAGTTACTAAAAATTCCTTTAGATATCTTAATACCTTAATTAATTTAGGACCAGCGCCAGAACCAAATTTAACTGTTTTATGGTCTCAGAATCTACCAGAGAATTTTAAAAAATACTGTGCTAAAATCTCAATTGCCACAGATGCTATTCAATATGAAAATGACGATATAATGAGACCAGTATATGGAGATGACTATGCAATAGCTTGCTGTGTTTCAGCAATGAAGGTTGGTAAACAAATGCAGTTCTTTGGAGCTAGGTGTAATGTGGCAAAATCATTATTATATGCTATAAATGGTGGGATAGATGAGATAAAAGGAACAAAAGTAGTTCCAAGTATAGAAAAAATAGAAGATGAAATATTAGATTTTGATAAGGTTAAGAAAAACTACTATAAAGTATTAGAGTATGTAGCAAAGCTTTATGTAGATACAATGAATATAATTCATAATATGCATGATAAATATGCCTATGAATCAGGACAAATGGCTCTTCATGATACAGATGTTGAAAGGCTAATGGCATTTGGTATTGCAGGACTATCTGTTGCAATAGACTCCCTTTCTGCAATAAAGTATGCAGAGGTTAGACCAATAAGAAATGAAGAGGGAATAGCAATTGATTTCGAAACTGTTGGAGATTTTCCTATGTATGGGAATGATGATGATAGGGCAGATGATTTAGGAGTTGAACTAGTAAATAAGTTTATATCAGAGCTTAAGAAACATCCGTTATATAGAGGGGCAATCCATACATTATCAGCCTTAACTATAACATCAAATGTAATGTATGGTAAGAAGACAGGTACAACTCCTGATGGAAGAAAGAAGGGGGAACCTTTAGCACCAGGAGCAAATCCAATGCATGGTAGAGATAAAAATGGTGCTTTGGCATCATTAAACTCAGTGGCTAAAATACCATATAGAGGGGTGTGCCAAGATGGTGTGTCAAATACATTTTCTATTGTACCTGATGCATTAGGAAAAGATGAAGAGACAAGGGAGAATAATTTAGTGTCTATATTAGATGGGTATTTTATTCAAGGGGCTCATCATTTAAATGTTAATGTATTAAATAGAGCAATGCTTGAGGATGCTATGGAAAATCCAGATAAATATCCAACACTTACTATAAGGGTGTCAGGCTATGCTGTAAACTTTAATAGGTTAACTAGAGAACAACAGCTTGAAGTAATAAGTAGAACTTTCCATGAAAGTTTATAATTAATATTTTGCTCCCATACCTATTTGTAGTGTAATATATAGGTATGGGATTTTTATAATACGGAGGATAAAATGATAAAAGGAAGAATTCATTCAATAGAATCAATGGGACTAGTAGATGGTCCAGGAATAAGAGTAGTTGTATTTTTTCAAGGGTGTTCCCTAAGATGTAAGTTTTGCCATAACCCAGATACTTGGAATTGTAATGGTGGAGATGAGTATACCACTGAAGAATTAGTAAAGAAGATAGAAAGATTTAAACCTTACTTTAAGCAAAGTGGAGGAGGAGTAACCATTTCAGGTGGTGACCCATTAAGACAACCAGAATTCCTTATAGAAGTACTTAAGCTTTGTAAAGAAAAGGGAATACATACTTGTGTTGATACAGCAGGTTATGGTTTAGGGGAATATGATGAAATACTTAAGTATACTGATTTAGTATTATATGATGTGAAACATTTTACTAGAGAAGGCTATAAGAAGGTTACTGGTTTGGAAATAGATGAATCACTTAATTTCTTAGAAGCGATGCAAAGAAATAACACAAAGATGTGGATAAGACATGTTGTTGTTCCTGGATTAACAGATGGAGAGGAACATATAAAGGCATTAGGTGAATATATTAAAAATATCAAGAATGTAGAAAAGGTAGAGTTATTACCTTATCACTTACTTGGAGTAAATAAATATGAGAATTTAGGCATGGAGTATAGACTAGAAGGTACTCCTGCAATGGACAAAGAGATATGTAATAAGTATAAAGAATTACTTAATGAAGTAATTGGATAAAGAAAAAAACTTTGCGAAAGCAAAGTTTTTTTATAATTTAAGATATTATTTCTCTGAATCGTCATCTATATCAATATTATCTAATCCTAAACTCTTAATATCTTCTTCAGATATTTCTTTTGGATCAAGTTCTTTAGGTACTTCAATTTTAGAGTTTGCTTTATGTTCAGCTTCTCTTCTTGCTTTTTGAAGTTTGCTTGGGTTAAAGAACATTGATATGCTTAAAAAAGTTCCTATTAAAATAGCTAATGGTAATAGCTTCATACCAAAGAAAAAATAAAATCCTATAGATAATACAGCATCTGTTAGTAAAGCTTTTATCATATTTTTAGTACTAAAATCCATAAATAAGTCCTCCCCACTAAATATATCTTTATTATACATAATTATAAAAAAATTTACAATTATATAAAGGAAATAAGTTAAATGTTTACATAGTTTTTAGAAATATTTTTGAGATTATATAAATATATATAAACATGGATGGAGGAGATAAAATGAAAAAGTTTCTTTTAAAAACCTTTCTTGCATTTTCTCTTATTTTTATATTTTTATTCTCAATGACTATGGTATTAGAAAATAAGAATAAGAAGGCTCTTCAAAGTAAAGTTAAAGTAGAGTGTGAGATAAGGGATGGTGAGATAATTATTCCACAAACACCAGATAAAGTAGCTGCAAATTATGAGTTTACTAAATTATACTTTTACAGTGGCATCGTATTAAGTCTTATTCTTCCTATATTATTCTATATTTATGGTGGTATTGGATTAATAAAGAGATGGAATTTTAGGTTTAAAATAGTTGAAGGTGGAATTCTTTTTATTGTTTATTACCTATTTAATATGATTTTAATGTTTCCTAAATCACTTTTTAGTTCTTTCTATAGAGGGAGACTTGTTGGATTAAGTAATTTAGGCTTTTTAGATTTTCTTAAAGATTATATAGTAAGTGATTCTATAGATTTACTTATTTCACTTCCAATAGTAGCCATAATATATGTTATTTTTCTTAAGAGAAAAAGTTGGTATTTCTTATCAGCAGTAATACTAATAAGCGTATCTCTAATAGGTAATTATATTTATCCATATTTTGATGAGGCCCAAAATGATTTAGTGCCTATGGAGGAGGGAGAATTAAAGAGCAAAATAATAGATTTATCAAAAGAAGCTGGAATAGAAAATTTAGATATAAAGGTTATTCCTAAAAGTGGTGAAACAAATAGTATGAATGCCTATATGACAGGAATTAATAATAGTAGAAGAATAGTATTTTGGGATACTACTTTAAATGGATTAAGTGAAAAAGAGGTATTATCAGTAGCAGCTCATGAGATGGGGCACTATAAATTAAACCATATTCAGAAATCAACAATAATATCATCTTTATTGACACTAATGACATTAATGTTAGTTCATAATTTAATGAGAAGATTTTCAACTAAAGATTATAGAAAAATAGAAAAAGTACCATATATATTATTTATCTTAAATGTAATTGGCCTTTTATTTTCACCAATTGAAACAGCTTACTCTAGAAAGATGGAAGTAGAGGCTGATACCTTTGCAATGGAAATAACTAATGATGGATATACAAATGGAGCTTTAGAGATTAAGTTTATAGAAAGCAATTTAACTCCAGTTGATGTTGATCCAGTAATTAAATGGCTAGCTTATGATCATCCTACTTGTAGAGAAAGAATAGAACTAAGTAATGAGTTTATAAAGAAAAAATGTGAATAAAGTTCACATTTTTTTTTAGATTTATTTTATTCATGTGTATATATGAGTATTTCCGAGATTAATAAGAATATTTTATTTTTTTCTAGAATAAAAGTATAAAAAGTAAAAAAATGTATTAAAGTCTGTGGTAAGATTAAATTGTAATTACAAAAAAATGGAATAAGAATAGAATGTTAGATGTTTATGCAGAAACTACTATGAATGAACAAGGTTAGAATTGAGGTGGCCATGCTATAAGCCAATACAATATTAGATACAAGGATTATAAAATGACCAGGAATGGAATAGAGCTTGTTTTAGAAATGGAGAGCAGTTGAGAAGTTATTATATAGATTACTCGAAAACAGTACAAAAATAGTTAATATAAAGTAGATATTCTCTACTTTAAGAATGTGAAGGGTATGGTTTATGAGGATTATAAGTTTAATAAGGTATGAGCTAATAGAATTACGTAGAAAACCAATAGTTATAATAGTTGGAATACTTTTTTTATTTGGTCTTCAACAAGTCTTGTGGGCAGGAAAAATAGACAATTCATTTAATCTTGGATTAGTTACTTTTTTAAAGAATTATTGGTTGCCAATAAATTTGATCTATATTCCTTTACTAATAATTTTTTCAGATATAGGAGCAAGTGATACAGAAGTTTTTAAGATAATTAATAGCCAGTAAATAGGTTTGCAAGTAAGGTTTGTGCTAGCCTAATTATAACCGGTTTAATATTATTTGTAACTTTAATTACTCTTATTCTTGTAGGATGGATTTGTAATGTTCCGTTTAAATACTTTCTATATCAATCAAGCTTAGCATTAATAAATTGTTCTTTGTCTTTGTTTACCATTATGGGTTTAGGGCTACTTATAGGGAAATTTATAAAGATTGATATTATTAAATATATATTGATTTTATTATTATTCATGGGGATTAATAATTTTTATAAAAATACAAATGTATTAGCGCCATTATATCATATTGATATGGTTCAAAGCACTTTTGAATTGATTTCTACAGGATCTGTCTTTAAAAGTCATATAATTATTTATACTTTAATAATTATCTTGTCTTTAATATTATTATACATTGGAGAAGGAGAGGGTAAAAAAGGTTTAATAAGTGTTAAATCTATAATATGTACCGTTGTTGTAATTGGAATAATATCTTTAATTATATTGAATACAAAAAAGTTTGAACCTGTAGAATATAGTGTGGCAACTGATAATATTGGTATTTTATATGATGAAAACAAAGAAAACAATGATGGATTTAATATACTTGAATATGATATGAAAATTAATATTAATAAAGAATTTAAAAATGATTGTAATATAAAAATAGAAGTGGTGAATGACAATTTGTCTACTATAAAACTAAAGTTATTTAATAAATTGGAAGTTACAGAACTTTCTTTGAATAACAAAGATATATCATTTGAAAGAGATGGAGATAACATAATAATTAATAGAGATACATATGATAGAACTCTTAATATAAACATTAAATATAAGGGGATAATTAATACTTTTGGTGAGAGAGAAGGTAAAAAGTATTTCTCCAATAGTAGTAGTATATTTTTAGCAGATTATTTTGAATGGTATCCAAAGGGAGAATATAGGGGATATGATAAAAAATATAGCTTGAATATAATTAAAAGTGGTAATAAAAAGATATACAGTAATCTAAATTCAACAAGTGCTGGGAAGTATGAGGGAAGGGATAAAGAGATTTTTTTAGTGATGGGAAATATTGAAGAAAAGAAGTATGATAATCATACTTATGTAGGAAATATAGAGTTAATAGATTCTAGAGAAAAAGTAGAAGTAGTTAATAGTATATTTAATGAAGATGAAATAAGTATGTTAAATGAAAAAACAAATATAATTTTCACACCAAGAAGTGATAAGCAATATTTAGTTAGAAATATATATAAAGATTACGTTTTAATAGGAGAATTAGATTTTCAAAATAAAATTTATAGAAATTAGGAGAAGGCTATGAATAACTTGAAGGTAAGTGATGTGAGTTATGAATATAAAAACTTAAGAGCATTAGATAATATTTCTTTTGAAGTTAATGATGGATTAATAGGGGTGTTAGGAGCTAATGGAGCAGGTAAGAGTACACTTATGAAGCTTATAACAACATTATATAAACTTCAAGGGGGAAGTATAGAGCTAAATGGCTTATCATATGATAAGAACTTAAAGGATATACGAAATAGTTTGGGGTACTTACCACAGAATTTTGAGGTATATGATAATCTTACAGGTGAAGAGTTTCTCCAAATAGTTGCGTCATTAAAAAAGGGAATTAAAGGATTGGAAAGATGTAAGCATATAGATGAAATAGTAAATACTCTGAATATGAAAAAGTTTATTGGAAGAAAAATTAAAGAGTATTCAGGTGGCATGAAACAAAAGCTTGGTTTTGCTCAAGCATTAATAGGATATCCAAAAGTAATAATAATGGATGAGCCTACAGTAGGATTAGACCCAGAGCAGAGAAATATTATTAGGGAGCTTTTTCCTAGAATAAGTAGAGATAGAATAGTATTTGTAACTACTCATATAGTTGAGGATATAGAGAATTATTGTAATTATTTAATTGTGTTAAAAGATGGAGAATTAATATATAAAGGTTCAAAAGAAAGTTTTATAGAAGAAGTAATGGGATTATTGTGGGAAGTAACCTTCTCTGGAGAGGAATATGTTAAGAATTTGGATAAGCTGAAAATTATATCTACTATTATAGATGGTGATTGTTTTAGGATAAGGTATATAAGTAAGAAAGCCGAAGTAGAAAATTCACAAAATATTATACCAACGTTACAGGACTCATATATAATCCATAGTATGAAATATGAAAATGGGTGGAATATATGATAAAAGAATACTTTAAGCATATAGAAAACATATTAAAAGTACCTATATTGAAGATAGGTATGGGTATAGCATTATTTATAAATATATATTTTATAGTAATAAAATTTAAGAATTTAGGTAGTAAAGAATATTTTTCAACTATAGGAGTATTTGAAGGTGTAATAAATTTTTGGATGTTGCTATTTTGTACAACATGTATATTGTTTATTATAGGTATGGATTATACCAATAGTATAGTAGATATTTCTATTATTGCTGGTGGTAGTAAAAGTAATATTTATGTTATAAGAAAGCTAATAACCTTCCTTTCTATCTATATACCAATATATTTTTGTACGGCTATTAATGTTTTGATTGGAATGAGGATAGATGGACATGCAAATATAAAAACTATACTTATATATTCTTTAATCACCCAAATCTTTGTAATATCTTTTACACTTTTATGTATAGGGGTAACAAGAAGTATTTCTATTAGTATGACACTTGTTACATTTGGATATTTTATTCAAGAATTTTTATGGAGGGGAAAGATAACTAAAGAATATGGAGTGCTAGCTCATAGATTCTTTTTAGATGTTGGAGATGATTCTTTTAGAGTTAAGGTGAAATTATTTTACTTTATACTATCAATTGTATTTTTATGGGGGTTTTATAAAAGTATAGGAAGAAAAAGGCATATATAATTATTTGATATTATATAAAAGAGAAATTGCAAAGCAATTTCTCTTTCTAAATTAATTTAATAATTTTTTTGAAAAATATCCTCTTGGGATATAGCCCTTCTTTAAACCTTCTATAATTAACAAGTAAGTTGCTGCAGTATCAAATCTAGCATCATGATAGTCACCACTACCTTGGAATAGCTCATCAGCCTTACTTGATATTTGATCTTTTGTAATTCCTAAAAAATTAATTACTTCTTCAAGTTTTGGATTTTTATAATCTCCACTTGGTCTAAGAATTTTACATATATCTCTATAGTATTGCATTGTGCAGAACATATTCTTTGGCTCATAGTCAATTCCCATAGCTTCAAGTTCTAATTTTAAGAATCTAACGTCAAAATTAACATTATGACCTATAACAAAATCGGCTTCACTAAAATCATTAATAAACTCTTCAATTAAATCTTCAATATATTGACCATTAGATAAATCATAAAGTTTTTCTAAAGAAAACCCATGAACAGCTTCAGCAGCTGGATCCATTTCGTCAACTGTAAAGAAAAAGTTTTTTCCTATTGTTTGTTGTGGTTTTGTTGAAGCATCTATTGTAATATAGCTTAATTGACAAATATGTCCTGGTTTAATACTTGTTGTTTCAGTATCAAAGATTAATAACTTCATATTAGTTCCTCCTGTTGAAGCGATTATAATAAAAATATTATATCATAATTAAAACTTTAGGAACTATAGATTATTACTAATTTCTTCTAAAAGGCTTAAACAGTTATTTAAAGTAATATCTTCCTTATCTAAGCTTGGATTAAATTCTACAAAGTCAATAGATCTAATAAGATTAGTATTTAATAAGTCTTTTATAATCTTTTTTCCACCTTCCATAGTTAGTCCATCTACTACAGGTGTGCCTGTACCAGGAATAAAAGTAGGATCTATTGAATCTATATCAAAACTTAAGTGAACATTATTTATGTTTGACGAATCTAAAGTAGAAATTAATTCTTCCAAGCATTTTTCTAATCCTTTTTCTTTTATATCGTTCATAGTCCAAACATTTAAATGCTTATTTTCAATTAATTCAATTTCACCTTTATCTAGATCCCTTGCACCAATTATATAAACATTTTTAGGATTAACTTTACAACCTTTATAATAAATATTTATTAAAGAATCATATCCAACGCCCATAGAAGCAGCTAAAGGCATACCATGAACATTACCAGAAGGTGATGTTTCTGGTGTATTTATATCTCCATGAGCATCTACCCAAATTACAGCTAGGTCTTGTCCGAAATATTTACCACAACCAGCTAAGCTTCCCATACCAAGAGCATGATCTCCACCAATTACTAAAGGTAATGCACCATTATCAAAAGAGTTATTAACTTTATCAGCTAATTCATTATTTATATTAATTATTTCATCTAAATACTTCATTTTGTTATTACATTTATATTTATTTTCAGAGGATACTTTATTTACTTTTACGTTTCCTAAGTCACATACCTCATGTTTTTTAGTAAATACATCAATTAAACCATTTTTTCTTAGAATATCAGGTCCCTTTTCTACACCGGGTTTATCACAACCATAGAACAAAGGAACTCCTATAATATTTATCTTCATTTCATTCCTCCAAGTATGCTAACAAATTTTTAAAATAGCTACAGGTACTATATTAATCTTTTAAAAGTTTAATGTAAATAATATTTTAAAAATTTCATATTATTATTATAGTTTGGGATAATTAGAAATTTAAATTCAAATTTATTATATGTAAAATACGAAAAAAAGTAAAAATAAGTACAAATAAAAAGAAAATATTTCCTAAAATTAATTGATAATAATTATTATATGAGATATAATATTTGTAGCGGGAATAAAATATTATCTATATAGTAAAACTAAGTAATAGAACTAATATAGGAGGGTTGAAAATGATTGGAGAAGGAAAAAGAAAGATATCTATAATAGGAGCAGGTTTTGTAGGTGCAACAACAGCTTACGCCTTAATGAACAGTGGAATAGCAACGGAAATTTGTATATACGACATAAATATGGAGAAGGCAATAGGTGAAGTAATGGACTTAGTTCATGGAACTTCATTTGTAAAACCTGTTAATATATATGCAGGTGGAATTAGTGAAACAAAGGATTCAGATATAATTATAATAACAGCTGGAGCTGGTCAAAAAGATGGAGAAACAAGGTTAGATCTTATTGATAAGAACTATAAGATTTTTGAAAGCTTTGTGCCAGAATTGGCTAAACTAAGTCCAGAATCAATACTATTAGTTGTATCTAATCCTGTAGATATTTTAACTTATATCACATATAAACTATCAGGATTCCCTAAAGAAAGAGTCATTGGATCAGGTACTGTACTTGACACTTCTAGATTGAAGTATGTTTTAGGTAAATATTTTGAAGTTAATAATAATAATGTGCATGGTTATGTTATAGGTGAGCATGGTGATAGTGAAGTTGTTACTTGGAGCAATGCAAGAATAGGGGTTGAAGACTTAGATAACTATTCTAAGGGAGTTAATTTAGAGTGGGATAAAGAAATTAAAAAAGTTATAGAAGATGATGTTAAAAATGCAGCGTATGAAATTATAAGTAGGAAAAAAGCAACTTATTTTGCTATAGGTCTTGCTGTAAATAGAATAGTGGAAGCAATATTTAGAGATGAAAATTCAATTTTAACTGTATCTAGTTTGTTTGAAGGACAATATGGTATTAGTGATATATATCTTGCAGTACCATCAATAGTTAACAGAAATGGTATAAAACAAGTTATAGAAATATCTTTAAATAGTGAAGAAGAAGATAAATTAAAGAAATCAGCAGACATATTAAAGAAGCATTTAAATGAATGTATTAAATAAAAGTAAGAAAGAAACACTTTTTAATAGTGTTTCTTTCTTACTTTTGGAGAGATTTAGTACTTTTATTTAGATAATATACTTCAATAACTTTAAGTAATTTGGTATAATCTATTTTATAAACTTTAAGGGGGCGTAACAATGGATGTAGATGGAATAATAATTCCAAAAGATTATGAAGTAAAAGAAACGCTTATAGAAACAGAAATTCATATAAAAAAAATTAAGGATTTCTTTGAAAGAACTTTATCAGAAAAATTAGACTTAATTAGAGTATCAGCACCGTTATTTGTAGGAGCATCCACTGGATTAAATGATAATTTAAATGGAGTTGAAAGACCTGTTAATTTTGACTTAAAAGCAACAGGAGAAGATGTAGAAATTGTTCATTCTTTAGCTAAATGGAAAAGATTAAGCTTATATAGATATGGTTTTGAACCTGGACATGGGTTATATACTGATATGAATGCTATAAGAAGAGATGAAGACTTAGATAACATTCATTCAATTTATGTTGATCAATGGGACTGGGAAAAGATTATCTTAAAAGAAGAAAGAAATGAAGAGAAGTTAAAAGAGATAGTTAGAAGTATATATAGTGTATTTAAAGAAACAGAGAACTTTGTAGCTAATGAATTAAAGTGTATAGAAAAGGAATTACCTAATGAAATATTCATTATAACATCTCAAGAATTAGAAGATAAATATCCAAATTTATCTCCTAAAGATAGAGAAGATGCAATATGTAAAGAACATGGAGCTGTGTTTATAATGAAGATAGGAGATGTTTTAGCATCTGGAGAAAAACATGATGGAAGAGCACCAGATTATGATGATTGGAAGTTAAATGGAGATATTCTTTTCTGGTATCCAGTTTTAGATAGAGCTGTAGAGCTATCTTCTATGGGAATAAGAGTAGATAAGGACGCTTTAGAGTACCAATTAAAAAAGACAGGCTGTGAAGAAAGAAAGTCATTAGAGTTTCATAGATTGTTATTAGAAGGAAAACTTCCTTATACAGTAGGGGGAGGAATAGGACAATCAAGAATTTGTATGTACTTTCTAAGAAAAGCTCATATTGGAGAAGTGCAAGCTTCTGTTTGGGATGAAAAAAACCATAGGATATGTGAAGAAAACGGAATAAGACTATTATAGAAAAATAAGAGAAATTGCATTGCAATTTCTCTTATTTTTAGTATAGGATGTTTATTATTTAAAAGTAATTTCACCACTTAAAATATTTTTTATATTTCCATTTTCGTCTAAAACAATTAGTTCGCCATTATCGTCTAATCCAATACAGTTAACTTTCTCTTTCCCCCTTGAAGTAACAAGAAAAGCTTGCTTATTTATTATAAGAGAATGAGTTTTACTAATTTCAGCAACCTCTGAATATATATTTTTTTCTATAAAATCAATATATAAATATTCGAAATTATTTAGAAATAAAGCAAGAAGTGTGTTTCTATCATAACTAATATTCGTCTCTATCTTTAAAGAGGTTGCAGTATTTTTTAGTTCCTCTAGAATATTATTTGAATTTATATTAACATTAATTCCAACGCCAACTACGATATAGTTTATTCTATCCATATCGCATTTCATTTCTGTTAATATTCCACATATTTTTTTGTTATTTAAATATATATCGTTAGGCCACTTTATTTTTGCATCTATTCCATAGTTATTTAATGTTTTGATTAAGGCGGCAGAAGCTATTTGAGTAATTTTGTGAGCGTTTGTAGGTTCAATATTAGGCCTTAATATAATTGACAGCCATAATCCACCTTTAGGTGATGACCAGTATCGTCCTAATCTACCTTTTCCGCCACTTTGTTCTTCAGCAATTATTATTGTTCCATCTTTTATATCAATGCTATTTCCAAGTAGTTTTGCTTTATCATTAGTTGATGAGAGTGACTTAAAGTATTCTATATTTTGTCCTATATATCTAGTAGTTAAATATTTATTTATATCACTTTTTAATATTAAGTCAGGAGAGTTAACTAATTTATATCCTTTATTAGATACTCCTACAATTTCGTATCCATCCTCTTTTAGAACTTTTATATGTTTCCAAACAGAGGCTCTAGTTATTCCTAAACCTTTGCTAATTTCTTCTCCTGATACATAGTTGTCACTTTCTTTTAGAAGTTTGATTATTTCTTCTTTCATAAAAAATCTCCCACAATAGATTATTAACTTAACATATTGCATATTATAACATAGAAAATAATAAAAAAGATTAAGTAGTCTACAAAATCTTAAGTATTTCGTAATTATTTATTGAATTTTGTTTGTAATAATATTATTATGAAGAGAAGTGGGAAAAGGAGTGAGTAAGGTGAAGCCAGAGAAAGATAAAAAGAAAATGTCAAAGAAGACTAAAATTATAATAACAATATCCATTATTCTAGCTTTATTAGTTGGATCCGTTGTATTTGGATATTTTTATGTTAGAAGTAAGATATACAGTAATTCAGATATATCAGATATAACAACAGAAGATTCATTTGAAGAGGTACCAGGAATAACTAATATCCTATTAATAGGTACAGATGCTAGAGATCTTAATGAGAGGGCAAGATCAGATTCTATTATAATTGCAACAATAGATAATAATACTAAGAAGTTAAAGTTGTCCTCAATAATGAGAGATACTTTTGTAGATATACCAGGATATGGTGAACAAAAAATTAATGCTGCTTTAGCATTAGGTGGACCAGAATTATTAATGAAGACCATAAAAGAGAATTTTAACTTTACATTAGATAAATATGTAATGGTTAACTTCTGGGGATTTGAAGATATAATAGATGGTATTGGTGGAATAGAAGTGGATGTAAAAGATTATGAAATTCCAGAAATTAATAAATTTATTGGAGAAGTTAGAGATGTAAAATCACCACCTTTAACTACACCAGGATTACAACATTTAGATGGACAGCAGGCTTTAGCATATGCAAGAATAAGAAAAGTTGGTAATGGAAGCTATGAAAGAACAGAACGTCAAAGAAGAGTTCTTGATATAGTAGCTGAAAAAATGATGGATGTAAGCGTAGTTAAATATCCAGGTCTTTTATATGACTTATTGCCATCAGTTAAGACTAATATAGAACCATTAACCTTATTAAATTATGCATATACGGTTTCTAAGTTTGGAGAACTTAAATTTGAACAATTGCAAATTCCTGCTACTGAATTATCTCAAGGTGGCTTATATAGAAATAAAGGATGGGTTTTATTAACAGATAAAGAGCAGAATGGAAAAATACTAAATGATTTTATCTATAATGATAAACCATATTCTAGTGAAGATATAGATAAGGATCATTTTAATAGTGTAATGGCAAATTACAATGCTTTAAATAATGAATATAAGCAACAACATGGAGAGCCTACTCATATTGAAGAAAATGATGATGAGTTAGATAAAATTGAACAGGAAAAGCCGTCTAACAATACAACAGATCCTGAAGTACCAAAGTTGGTGAAAGTTCCTTCTGTAGTAGGCTTGAGCAAGGACACAGCAATAAGTGAGTTAAATAAAAAAGAATTAAAGGCAAACGTTAAGGAGATAGATGTTACAGATGAAAATCAATCTGGCAAGGTTATTTCAATTTCTCCAGGAGTAGGCAGTGAAGTTGAAAGAGGAAGTGAAGTAACTATTAATATTGGAAAATATGTTGGTGTGGAAATACCAAACTTGGTTGGTGAAAGTGAAAGCAATGCTAGAGAAAAGTTACGTGCTTTAAAGCTAAATTGCTTTGTAGAATATGTTACGGATGGAGCAACAGAAGCAAATAATGGGATGGTTAAAACAGTATTTGGTGTTGGCACTCACGTTAAAGAGTGGACTGAAGTTAAAATTCTGGTTTATAAATATGTAAATGAATAGTAAGAATGACGCTGAACTAAAAAGATGGGATATAAATTATCTTATCTTTTTTTCATATTATTACAAAATTATTACTTGTGTTGAAGTATTGTGTAAAAAAAGATATAATTTTATAAGTAAAAATAGATATAGTATAGGTGGTAACATGGGGAGAAAAAAGATAACGAGATCGAAAAAGAATAAGAAAACGAGTTGGAAAGTAATATTAGCCTTTTTTGCTTTTATGATTATATTTACAGGGGTAACAGCTCCATTTATGATTTTATATGGACCTTTTGAAGATGCAAAAAGAACATTTGTTGGAACAGCAATGTCTTCAATGCACTATCAGTGGTTAGCAACAACATTTTTATCTCAAGATAAAATTGATGAGATTTTAGGTAAAAGTCAGGAAGTTGTGTCAAATGAAAATCAAGATTTTAGCCTTATAGAAATTTCAAAGGTAAAGGATGACAGTATAGAGGTGGCTACTTTAACTGATAACAGTAAATTTACAGGTCATGTATTAATAGTAAAAGATCCTACTAGGGTTAAGGTTGGAGTTACATCAAAATTGTTTAAAGAAGGTGAAACTACATCGCAAATAGCTCAAAATTATGATGCTGTAGCAGCTATTAATGGAGGAGCTTTTACAGATGAAGAAGGTAGCCAATTGTGGACATCCAATGGTGGTATACCTGTTGGGGTATTAATTTCCGATGGAAAGATATTAAATGATGATGCTCCAGGTGGGCGTTATGATGTAGCTGCTATGACGAAGGATGGAAGACTTTTAGTAGGAGGCTATACATTAAAGCAATTAGAAGAACAGAATGTAGTGGATGCTCTTACATTTACACCAGAGGGAGCAAGTCCAGTATTAGTTATAAACGGTAAAATGACTAAAATATCAGGAGATGGTGGCTTAGGAACTGCTCCAAGAACATTAATTGGACAAAGAAGAGATGGTGCTATAGTGCTAGTTGTGTTAGATTCAAAGGTTCCTGGAGGAAGGATAGCAGCCACATTAAAAGAAAGCCAAGAAATTATGTACAAGTTAGACTGTGTTACAGCAACAATGCTTGATGGTGGGAAATCTGCAACTATGTATTATGATGGAGAGGTAATTAATAATCCTTCTAATAGTTTAGGTGAAAGACCAATAGCATCTGCATTCATAGTTAAATAAGTGGTGAGGTAATATATATGAAAAACTTAAAACGTGTTGTAATATGGGCTTTATTATCATTATCTTTACAAGCTGGAGGGCTATACATTTTAGAGAGGATGTATTTTAAGCATTCCTCAGATTTTAAAGTTGAGAAAGTAGAAGTTAAGCCAGTAGAAGCTAATGTTACCATTCCTAATAATATAGAAGATGTAAAAGTTTCATACTCAGGAAGATATATTTCATATTTTAATAATGATAAGTTATATGCTATAAACACTAAAAATGGTGAAGAGAATGAAATATCAATAGAGGATTCTGATGAAATACTATATGCGGATTGGATAGAGAATGTAAATAGAATTATATTAGTTATAAGAGATATAAACGATAGAGTACAACTTTATACATATGATATAAATTCAAAAACTGAACATAAAATAAAAGAATTAGGCAATTATTCTAATAGTATGAAGATTAATGGATTAGAGGTATCAAGTAAAACAGGTGTTAAATATATTGCATTAACATGGGGAAGTAGTAGACCAACAATTTATAGAATTGATATTAATGAAACACTTACTAAGGTATCTCATAATATAAAGAATTTAGGGGAGATTGCTGCTTTTCAAAATAAAGATATACTAATCTGTGAAGATGAGTCAAGAAATAGCTTTTATAGTTATACAAATGGAAAAAGTAAAAAGTTAAATCTAAATATTTCTGGGAAACTAGATGTGCTAGGAACAGATAGCAATGATAATATTTATTTCGGTGAATATGAAGGAGATAAAATCTACAGAATAGTGTATGGTTCTTTAAATACTAAGGAAGGTGAATGGCAATCATTAGCACTTGATGAAAGCAAAAATAAAGAAGATATTTATGTAACTGAAAATGGAGAAATCCTTATTAATGATAATTTAAAAGGGATGGTTCTAAATAAAACTACTGGTGAAACTATTTCATATAAAGGAAAGTTTGTTAGTATGAACGATAAGATTATATATAGTAATAAAGAAGGTTATATTTATATTAAAAATATAAAAGATGTGGATAGTGCAACAGAGGTTTAAAGAAGTATAATTGTATATTCATTAATATATATGGTATAATACAACTCGCTAACGAAAAACGTTCCTAGGAGGATTTTTACATATGAGGCTAAGAAAAAAGTGGTGGGCTAGACCTGAATTAGAAGAGAGTAATATATTCATAAGCAAACCAGCTGATTTAAAAGGAAAATGGAGAGAAGAGTTTGGAAATAACAATCCTATTCATTTAGAACTTGGATGTGGTAGAGGAGGATTCTTAACAGAAAATTGCAAAAGATATCCTGATATTAATCATATAGCTGTAGATTTAAAAGATGAAGTATTAGTGTATGCATTAAGAAAGGTTAAGGAAGTCCAACCTGAATTAACTAATGCTAGAATAGTAGCTTTAAATATAAGCTTTATAGCAGACCTGTTTGATAAAGATGAAATAGATAAGATATATATAAATTTCTGTAATCCATGGCCAAAGGATAGACATAATAAGAGAAGATTAACTCATATAAGGTTTTTGAATGAGTATAAGAAGTTTTTAAAGCCAGGAGCACAAATATGGTTTAAAACTGATGATACAGACTTATTCAATGATTCACAAGAGTATTTTAAGGAATGTGGATTTAATATAGATTTCTTAACTTATGATTTACATAACTCAGATTTTAAGAATAATATAATGACAGAGTATGAAACAAAGTTTACTTCATTAGGTATGAAGACTATGTGTTTAATTGCAACATTAAAGTAGAAAAAAGGAGATATCAAAAGGTAATTTTGATATCTCCTTTCTGTTTATTAATTAGAGCAAACCTTTTTTATAGTTAAGGTTTTGCTGTATACTTCTTTAAACTTATCTGAACATCTTAGTGCTTGAGAAATTTCTAAATCAAGATTTAAACAAGAATATAGTTTAATCTCAACAGTATCTTCATTTATAGATACACTTAAATCTTTTACTGCACCAGAAAGACTTCTATCAAGACCTTCAGCAATTTTTAAAATGACCCCTAATTCTTCAATAACTTTAAAATCCAGTCTATTTATTATTGAACAGAACTGAGGTAAAGCAACATGATAGCTATTATTTCTGTGAGATGCTGCAATTGATGCACTCATTAAAAGTTCTTTATGTGTTAATCCATTAATATATGAGTTTAAAATAATATAAAAAGTATGTTTATGGTGATTATAGTAATCTATTGATGTACCACAATCATGTAACATAGCAGCTGTCTTTATTATATGGTCATACTCATTGCCTAAATGATGTAATGGTTTGAAAGCTTCAAATAGTTTTGTGCTAAGGTTATACACGTTTTTAGCATGTTCTTTGTTAATGTGAAGATCTTCTAATATACCATTTATACTATAATCTAGAATGTCTTCTATAGGTTTAAAATGAGTATTTATGTACTCATACATTATACCTTCTCTAAGACCTCTACCAGACACGATTATTTTTGATGCGTTAACATACTTAATTATTTCATGGAATATAGAAACTCCACCAACTATAATATCAGCTCTTTCTTTTGATAAACCATCGAATTTATTTCTAAGCTTATAATCCTTACTTTTTAAAAGATTATAAATATCATGAACATCATAATCAGTCATTATGTAGTTATGTGTGATATCAAAAGGATATCTATTTTTTATTCTGTTCATTTTTGCAATAGCGCGGACTGTTCCACCTACACCGATTATAGAATCAAAAGTATTGTTTCCTAACCATTCTATATCTGATAGTTCACTATAGATTTTTGTAATTGCGCCCTCTAAATCATCCCTAAGTATTCTATCTTGAAGATTATACTTGTATGTTAAGTTTACGCTACCTATAGGCAAGGTTACACTTTCTTTTATTTCACCATTTAATATCCAAGCTATATAAGTAGAAGTACCAGCTACATCAACTAAAAGAGAATTATCAAAGTAGATACTTTTTGTAACACCAAGGTAACTAAAATAAAGTTCTTCCTCGCTAGAAAGTACAATAACATCCATATCTAGTGCTTCTTTTATAGTATGAACAAACCTATCCTTATTTGTAGCAGCACTTAATGCCTCAGTAGCAACAGTTACAATATCGCATACCTTAGAAACAGAGGCAAGAGACTTAAATGTAGTTAGCGTGCTAATTGTTTTTTGTATCTTTTCATCAGAAATAAAATCATTATCAATTAAGTCGTATCCTAATCTAACTGTGGTACTTAATTCATCTATAATACGAAAGTACCCACCTTCTTCAACTTCTGTCAACATAAATCTAATAGCATTAGAACCTATGTCTATAACACCAACCCTATTCATAAATAACTCCTTAAGATATATAATTAGATTAATAATAATATTATTATACTATAGTGTATAGAAAAATGTTATGTAAAAATGAATATTGACATTAAAAGTTATTTATAGGTATAATGTATAAAAGATAATAGAAAATCAATGAAGAGAAGAGTACTCTAACTGATTTCTAAAGCGAGCAGGGGAGGGTGTAAGCCCTGTGAATAGGTTAGTTTGGAAGAGAGCCTCTGAGATGCCATCTGAATTGAGTAAGACTGGCCGCAGAATACTGCGTTAAAAAGTTGAGTGGCAATTTTATTGCAACTAGAGTGGTACCGCGGATATTTCCGTCTCTTGTTATTCAAGAGGCGATTTTTTTATTTTAGGAGGATAAATATGGATTATAAAAAGAAAATTGCAGAGTTAATAAAAGAACATGTTGATTTAGATTTAGACAAGATAGAAGGATTAATAGAAGTTCCACCAAGACCAGAAATGGGGGATTATGCATTTCCATGTTTTCAATTAGCTAAGGTTATGAGAAAAGCACCCAATATGATTTCTGGTGAATTAGCAGAAAATATAAATAAAGATGGATTTGAAAAGGTTGAACAACTAGGACCATATGTAAATTTCTTTGTTGATAAAGGTGTATTCAGTAAAAATACAATAGAAAAGGTATTAGAAGAAGGAGATAACTATGGAGCTTCTAATATTGGAGAAGGAAAAAATGTATGTGTTGAATATTCTTCACCTAATATAGCTAAGCCTTTCCATGTAGGACATCTTTTCACAACAGCTATTGGTAATGCATTATACAAGATGTATAAAAAAGAAGGATATAATGCAATAGGTATAAATCATTTAGGGGATTGGGGAACTCAGTTTGGTAAGCTTATCTCAGCTTATCATAGATGGGTAGATGAAGAAGCTTTAGAAGCTGATCCAATAAAAGAATTATTAAGAATATATGTTAAGTTCCATGATGAAGCAGAAAAAGATCCATCATTAGAAGATGAAGGAAGAGCATATTTTAAAGCTTTAGAAAATGGAGATCCAGAGGCAGAGGCTTTATGGAAGAGATTTAGAGACTTAAGCTTAAAGGAATTTGAAAGAGTATATGATATACTTGGAGTAAATTTTGATTCTTACAACGGAGAAGCTTTCTACAATGATAAGATGGAGGTTGTAGTAAATGAATTAAAAGAAAAGAAGCTTTTAGTTGAAAGTAATGGTGCACAAGTAGTTATGCTAGAAGACTATAATATGCCACCATGCATAGTTTTAAAGGCTGATGGAGCATCAATATATGCAACAAGAGATTTAGCAGCAGCTATGTATAGAAAGAAGACATATGACTTCTATAAGAGTATATATGTTGTAGGAACACCTCAAGCTCTACATTTTAAACAAGTATTTAAAGTGCTAGAATTGGCTGGACATGAGTGGGCAAATGATTGTGTGCATGTAGGATTTGGATTAGTTAAGTTTGCTGATAGAAAGCTTTCTACAAGAAAGGGAGAAGTTGTTTTACTTGATGATTTAATTAGAGAATCAGTAGAAAAAACTTTAGAAGTTATTAATGAAAAGAATCCAGAATTAGAAAATAAAGAAGAAGTAGCTAAGAAGATAGGGGTAGGTGCTGTAATATTCACTTACTTAAAGAACTCTAGAGAAAAGGATATAGTATTTGATTGGAAAGAAATCCTTTCATTTGATGGGGAAACTGGTCCATATGTTCAATACGCATATGCTAGAGCAAAGAGTATCTTAAGAAGAGCTGAAGGAATTAGCAAGGAAGTAGAGTATAGTAAATTATCATCTAAGGAAGAATTTGAATTAGTTAAGACTTTAGATAACTTTAAAAATCAAATCTTATTAGCATTAGATAAATTAGAGCCATCAATCGTTACAAGATATACTATAGAAGTTGCTAAGGCATTTAATAAATTCTATAATGCTCATTCAATATTAAACTTAGAAGATGAAGTTTTAAAGGCAACAAGATTAAAGCTAGTTGAAGCTTCTGCTCAAGTTATAAAGAATGGATTAGACCTTTTAGGTATAGATGTAGTAGAAAAAATGTAATTATGATAGGAGAGTATGTATTTGTATAATACATACTCTTTATTATTGATAAAAATATGCTATAATTATAATAATTTTAAACGTCTAGAAAAGTATAAAATTTTTGAGTAGCAAACCTTACGGATACCGAGATTAAGTGGTAAAAATATGTGAAGACGTTAAAAAATAAAAATTATAGTGCCGCCACAGAACACCAAAAGCAAGTTTTGGAACCTGTGGTATGGCTGAAAAAAGTGACTTCTTCGCTAAAACGTGGCGAAGCCACTTTTTTATAGAGAGGTGGGAAAAGTTTGTTTTTTAATAAATATATAAAGTATAGAGACATTCTAGTAATAGTTTTAATAGCTCTTGTGGGATATAAGTTAATTGACAATTATCAAATGTTTTTAAACCTTATAAGTACAACAATGTCTGTAATATCTCCGTTCATATACGCAATGATATTTGCTTATTGTATTAATCCAATAATGAATCTATTTGAACGAAAATTAAAGATGAAAAGAGGCTTATCCATTTTAAGTACATATCTATTAATAGGAGGAGCTATAGTAATAGGTGCATTATATATTGTTCCTAGTATTGTTGATAGTATAATATCAATTACATCTGAAATACCTAAATACATGGAAACTGTACAAGGTTGGATTAATGAAGCGTTAAAAAATCAAAATCTTTATGACTTAATAAATAGCACTGGACTTTTAGATAATATAAGTGTTATATCTGGAAAAATGAGTAGTATTATAATTGGAATCTTAGACGGTTCTGTATCTTCTATAGTATCAATTACTACAAACGTAGTAAAAATAGGATTTGGATTCTTAATTTCAATTTATATATTATTAGATAAAGAAAGATTTATTACTGAAGTTAAAACTTTAACTTATATGATATTAAAAGAAGAGAAAGGAACAAAATTAATAGGTTTAGTTAGAACTTATCATGAAATGATAGGTAAATATATTGGAACTAAAGCTATAGATTCAGCCATAATAGGAGTATTAGCATTTTTTGGACTTATGATAATTGGTGCACCATATACACCGTTATTAGCAATTATAGTTGGTGTTACTAATATGATTCCATACTTTGGACCATTTGTTGGAGAAGTGGTTGGAGCAGCTGTTGGTATATTTGTATCTCCAGCTATGGCTATAACAATATTTGTATTTTTACTAGCCCTTCAACAATTTGATGCGTGGTACTTAGATCCTAAGCTTATAGGTGATAAAGTAGGAGTAAAACCATTTTATATAATATTAGCAGTTACAATAGGTGGGGGATTCTTTGGTCCAATAGGAATGTTACTTGCATCACCTACTATGGCAACTATAAACATATATTATGAAAGAAAGGTGAATTTATTCAAGGCAAGGAATAAAAATCTTATGAAAAGATTTGATACAAGAGAAGAAGATTTTTTTAATGAGGATAAGATAGATAGTAAGGATAATATAGATAAAGAAAAAACTCAGTAGGTTAAATACTACTGAGTTTTTAACGTCTGGGGAAGTATAAAGGTGAAGCAATGGAATTATATTTTGTTTTATTAAGATGAAGAAAGGGTATAAATATATATTTATATCTTTGTATATTTATATAAATACATATTTATATGTTTATTTATTGTAGATAGTATTTTTCAATAATTTATTTATAAAAAAGTCGTCAAGACGAGCTTGCCGAGTGGTGGATTTTTTTCAGTGCACTCTGGACTTTGGAATTCAATGTAATCAAAAGACCAGAGGCATATAATTTCCTAAAGAATAGAAAAAGACTGCAATTAAGATGCAGTCTTTAAAAATCTTATTTATTAATTTTTTCTGGCTGGGCAGTTTTTAGAGCAAGTGCCGCAATTACATTTTCCTTTAGAAGATGTTTTTATGTTTTTATAAATTATGAAAATTGCTAAAGTTACTATTCCTGCAGTAATTAAGATTTCCATAATATCACCAACCTTTCTAAATTAAGAACTTGCCTATGTTAAATACTAAGAATGAAACAACCCATGCTAATACTAATTGATAAGTTACTGAGAATAGTGTAAGTTTAGTTCCGTATTCTTTTTTCATTGCACCAATTACAGATACACATGGAGTGTATAGTAATACAAATACTAAGAAAGAGTAAGCTGATAATGCAGTGAAATGTGAAGCTAATGTTACTGATAAATCTCCGCCAAATATAACTCCCATAGAAGCAACTACTGTTTCTTTAGCTAGTAACCCAGATAATAAAGAAACTGATGATTGCCAGTTACCAAATCCTAATGGAGTAAATACTGGTGCTATAAAGGAACCAATGTTAGCTAAGATACTATCATTTACGTTATCAACCATTCCACTAAGGCTAAAGTTAGATAATAACCAAATAACTACACTCATAGCAAATATTATTGTACCAGCTTTCTTTAAGAAGCTTTTACCCTTATCTAAAGTTTGAGTTAGAACTGATTTGAATTCAGGCTTTTTATATTCAGGTAGTTCTATTATAAAAGGTTCTTCGTCCTTCTTGAAAATTGTATTCTTAAATAATATACCTATTAAGAATGCAAGTAATATTCCTAAGAAGTAAAGTGAACCAACTACTAGTCCTTGGTGATCAGCAAAGAATACTGCTGCAAAAACTGTATAAACAGGTAATCTTGCATTACATGACATTAACGGAACAAGTAAAGCAGTAAGTTTTCTATCCTTTTCGCTTTCAAGGGTTCTAGCACTCATAATAGCAGGAACTGAGCATCCAAATCCAACAATCATAGGAATAAATGCTTTTCCCGATAGACCCATTTTTCTCATAAGCTTGTCCATTATAAAAGCAACTCTTGCCATATACCCGCTATCTTCTAATATTGTAATACAAACGAAAAGTGAAAGTATTACAGGAAGTAAAACAAGTATTCCTCCAACTCCTCCAACTATTCCATCTACAATAAGTGATTGGAACCAAGGTGACGAATTTGATAATAATTCACTTAACCATGGCATAAAGGAATCATTTAGTAATCCATCTAGCATATCTGATAAAGGTTGTCCAACCCATGAAAATGTAATTTGAAACATTAATACCATCATTAGAATAAAAATTGGATAAGCTAAAAATGGATTAAGTAATATTTTATCTAATTTATCTGTAAAAGAAACCTTTTTATTATCGGGTACTTTACTACACTCTATTAAAACACTTTCTATGTACTTATAAGCAGCTTTTTCGTCCTTAAAGTTAAACTTGTCAATATCATTAGGTTTGCTAATAGTAGTTGTTGAAATGAATTCTTTAAGCTTATCTATTCCTGTTCCTTTAGCAGCTGATATAGGCATAACTTTTATATTAAATAAAGATTCTAATTTTTTATAATCAATAATAATTCCTTTATTTTCTGCTATATCTACCATATTTACAGCTAAAATAATTGGCTTATTAAATTGTTTTAATTGAGTAGTTAGATATAAGTTTCTGTCTAAGTTTGAAGCATCAACAATGTTTAATATTAAATCAACATCATCTTGTTCTAAAAAGTTTTTAGCTACCTTTTCTTCATTTGAAAAAGTATCCATTGCATATATTCCAGGAAGGTCTACAATTTTAATATCATTAAAAAAACCTTCTTTTTTATCTACAGTTACTCCTGGCCAATTTCCAACATATTGTTTTGAACCAGTCAAAGCGTTAAATAATGTTGTTTTACCTACATTGGGATTACCAAGAAGAGCAATAGTTGTCATATAAATCCCCCTTACTTTTGAATAAAAATATTTTTAGCGTCCTTTTTTCTTATAGCCAAATCAAATCCTCTTAAGTTTACTATTATCGGATCACCTAATGGTGCAACCCTTTTTAGCTGTATTTTTGTTCCTTCTATACAACCAAGAGCCCAAAGTCTTTTTGTTAACTTTGAATCTCCCTTTATTTCATTAATTGTTCCAATTTCCCCTAATTCTAATTCGCATAAACACATTCTAATCACCTCTAAAAATTGAATGAAAATCATTATCAATATTATACTATCATTTAAAGATAAAAATGTCAATGAAAGTAAATCTCAATTTCATTAATAATTAATTAAATTTGCGAAAAAATAAAAACTAAGTATAATAGAAACAATATATATTATTAAAGGAGGTATAGATTGTGAAAAAAGTCGCAGCATTTTTTGATATTGATGGAACTGTATATAGGGAAGGGTTAATAACTGAAGTTTTTAAGAAGTTAGTTAAATATGAGATAATACAGGGTGAAAAGTGGTATAATGAAGTAAGGCCTGAGTTTGTTAGGTGGGATAAACGTCAAGGTGATTATGATAATTATCTGTTAAAAATGGTAGATATATATATGGATGCTATAAAAGGTCTTAAAAAAGATCAAATAGATTTTATAGCAAAGAGGGTAGTTGAACAAAAAGGTGATAGAGTGTACACTTTTACTAGAGATAGAATTAAGTGGCATAAAGAACAAGGGCATATTATAATAACAGTATCAGGTTCTCCATATGAACTTGTAAGAGAGATGGCTAAAAAATATGAATTTGATGATTTTAGAGGGTCAATTTATGTTCAAGATGAACATAATATGTATACAGGGGATGTAATTCCTATGTGGGATAGTGAGAGTAAACAAAAAGCAATTAATGAATTAGTAAAGCTATATGATATAGAGTTAGATAAGAGTTATGCTTATGGTGATACAGCTGGGGATTATACTATGCTAAATATGGTTGGAAATCCCTATTGTATGAACCCGACAAAAGAGTTATTAGGAAAGGTTATTAATGATGAAAGTCTAAAGAAAAAAGTTAATGTCATAGTAGAAAGAAAGGATGTAACTTATAATTTAGATGTTAATAACCTACAATTTGCGTAGAAAAGAGTGGTACTGTGATAATTAGAGAAAACATCTTGAGAGTTGATGATGTGTCTAATGACCTTATGATTAATCACGAAGGTATGGAGTTTTTACCTGAGGATATGATTTTTTTTGATTTGGAACATTATGTGTATAAAAAACCAAAATGTATAGGAGTGTTTGGTGCTTGTGTTTATAATAGCAGAACAAAATCTCTAGAAGTTACTCAATATATGATAGAAAATAGATATGAAGGACTTGATATTCTTTATTTAGCTAAAAACTATTTTATATCTATGAAAAATAAAGGCAAAAAAGCTATAGTAACTTTCTCTGGAAATAATGATTTTACTGTAATAAATTATTTGTTCCAAAAGTATGGAGTTATTTACAACTTCAATGAAGAATTTGCATCAGTTGATATTCAGAAAGAGTATGAAAGAGAAAGAAAAACTTCTATAGGGTTAAAAAATCTTGAAAAGCAATTTGGGATAATAAGAGAAAGTGAAGTAATAAGTGGTTCAAATTTAGCTAAAACATTTCATAAGGTAATGAAGGATAAAGACTATATTAAGAGGATGCCTAGGGAGAAGATTGAGAAAATATTATTATATAATGAACAAGATGTTGTAAATCTTTATCACATTTTTGTAAATTGGAAGAGTATAATATTTGAAGATAAGGAAGAGGATGAAGTTTCACAAATAAAATCAATTGAAGATATTGAAATTATTGATGAAGAAATATTAGATGAGGTTGCTAAAGAGTCAGAAGAAGATGAAGAGCAACTTGAAGATATAATTATAGAAAAAGAGGAGATTGCTAAGTAGCAATCTCCTTTATTTCTTCTTTATAATATTTGTACCATCTGAGGATAAAACTATATCTCCATCTTTATCGTTTCTGTATACGCGAAGCTTGTATTTCTTTATAAGGTCTAATGTTTCTTTATGAGGATGACCATATGTGTTATCTTCAGCAAGTTGAATAACACCTATAGAAGGATTAACAGCTTTTAGGAAGGCTTCAGATGTTGAGGTTGAAGAGCCATGATGGCCAAATTTTAATACATCAGCACTAACATCATATCCTTTATTAAGTATTTCTTTTTCTACTTCTGCCTCTGCATCACCAGTAAATAAGAATGATGTTTTTCCAAACTCAATTTTCATTACTGGAGAATAGTTATTAAAGTCTTGCTGGGAACCTTTCTTATATTCAGCCTTAATAGGTGAGAAAACAGAAACCTTAGTTCCTTCTCCTAAGTCAATAGAATTAGTTCCTTCTTTTATTACATTAATCTTTAAATTTTTCTTTTTTAAAGCTTTAATCATATTTTCATAAGCTTTAGTTGTATGAGTAACTTTAGGTGAATAGAATGCACCAATCTCATATTTGTTAATTACATCATCAAGATTACCAATATGGTCTTCATGAGGGTGGGTTGCAATTACATAATCAATTTTTTTTAGATTTAACGAATCTAAGTACTTAAGCAACATATCTTTACTTTTTCCAGGACCAGCGTCTATAAGCATATTTTTATTATTTACTTGTATCAAAATGGAATCTCCTTGACCTACGTTTATATAGTGTACGGTCATTTCTCCTGCAGTTTGCCCTATAGATTCATTTTGTTTTTCACAGCCTAATAAGAAAAGTGAAAAAAAGCTTAAAATAATAGCTATAATAGAAAGTTTTTTCTTCATATAAATAACCTCCTCCTTTGTATAATATATTTTAGTGTAACATCAAAAGTTATTATAATAAAGAAAAATGATTACATTGCATAATAAAATTTTTAAGGATATAATTATTTTAATCTAAGAGAGAAGGTGGAAAAATGAAATATATAAAGTATGTACGTTATGTAGTTTATATGCTTATTATGAGACTAAAAGGAATTAAGAGGGATTATATAGAAAAGTTCAAGGGGGAAGAGGAAGCCTGGAAATATGCTCAAGAAGTTTTTAGAAAATGGACTTATTTTACTATAAATATAATAGGAATGGAAATTGAAGTAGAAGGATTTGAAAATATTCCAGATAAAACATGTGTATTTATGGGAAATCATCAAAGTATATTAGACATACCAGTTATGAGATATTCAACTCAAAGAACTTTAGATTTTGTGGCTAAGAAAGAATTAGCCAAAGCACCTCTTATTGGATATTGGATTACTCATGTAAAGAGTGTAACGATAGATAGAGATAATATAAGAGAAGGAATGAAGGCAATTAATCAAGCTGTGAATAATATAAAGGATGGATATAATTTTACTATTTTTCCAGAGGGGACAAGAAGCAAAGATGGTAAAATACATGAGTTTAAAAGGGGGAGTATTAAAATAGCAAGCAAATCTAAGGCACCAATAATTCCTGTTGCAATAAAAGGTACATCTGCTTGTTTTGAAGATAGTAAAGAATTTGTACCTGGAAAAGTTAAAGTTATTTTTGGGGAAGCTATAGAAACTGAAAATATTTCTAAGGAAGTAGAAAGAGAACTAATGTTAAGAGTAGAAGAAAGTGTGCGTAGTTTATATGAAAAAATATAAAAAAAGTTCGTGTTAAACAATTACATTCATAAGAAATGCAAATTTGAATGTTTCAAAATTGCATTTCTTGTGTTATAATCATATTAATATTGGTTTATAAAGCAAAAAATGCAATTTTACAAATATAAAAAATTCATTAGGGGGCATAGAAATGAGAAAAGAATTTTCAATGAGCAATGATAAAGTAATAATCAACTTTACAGCAAAGTACTGTAAAACATTTGAGATGTTACTTGAAAGTGAAGGGTTTAGAAGAGTAATTGATGTATATCTAAAGAAATCGGAAAAGAAAAATACTCTTGCCTTTAGATACGTAAAGAAGACATTAGGAACAGATGACATAGCAGAGTTAAGAAAAGATATAATTAAAGTTTTTAAGTGCTTAACTGTAATGAGTGCAAGAGAAATAAGTGAAAGTAATCCTAGGTACGTAGAGCTTTTAGCAGATAAGGATGAATTTGTAGCTTTAGTAGAAGACTTGTATCTTTTCTGGAGAAGATTAGAAAGATATACATTAATTCATACAGGTTCAATAGAACATGGACTAGCAGCAGTTAGTTTTACAGAAGCAAATGCAGAGTTTTCTAAGCTAGTGTTAAAGTTATATAGAAAAGTAGAGAAGAATGTTATAGGAGGAGAACCACAAGTATTTAGACAAATTCCAGCTGGTGGTAACTCTTGTATTAAGATTGGTATGATGATGTGGCCAATACCTAGAGGGTATGAAGCTATAGAATATGTTCCTTTTATTGATTCAATACTTTTAGAAACACCATTCATTACTTATCCAAAGAGATCTACAAGAGATGGAATGTTTACTGAAGTATTTGAGAATCCACTACAAGATGCAAATATTAATAGTGACCATTGGTTCTGTTATCCAGCAAAAATTGGGGAATCTCTAGCATATGTATATTTCCATAGAGATTACATGGAACATGGAATAACTCTATGTAACTTATTTGAAATGGCTAGAAAAGAAGAATGTAGAGGTAGAAAGCCTGATATAGTTTATGTATTTGGGGCAACTGATGATAATGAAGAGTTAAAGACAGTATTCTATGAAGACAAGAAGAATGATATAATGCTTGGATATGTTAATCATTCAGATAAGATAGATTACTTTGGATATATGAAAAAGATGTGTTTAACATTACACAACTTAAGAATGATAAGAAAAGGATATTTACCAATCCATGGGGCAATGGTTAATATTCAACTTAAGGATGGTAACACAGCAAATGTTGTTATAATGGGAGACAGTGGTGCTGGTAAGTCAGAAAGTATAGAAGCATTTAGATCATTAAGTGAAGATTATATTTCTAATATGACTATATTATTTGACGATATGGGTACATTTAAGCTTGAAGATAATAAGATTGTTGGTTATGGTACAGAAATAGGTGCATTTGTAAGACTTGATGATTTAGATCAAGGATATGCATTTAAAGAAATGGATAGAAGTATATTCATGAATCCAGATAAGACTAATGCTAGATTAGTAATGCCAATAACTCCATATAAGGAAGTTGTTAGAGGATACAATGTAGACTTCTTCTTCTATGCAAATAATTATACAAAGGTTGAAGAGGGAGAACATTCATTAGAATATTTTAATACTCCAGAGGATGCAATTAAAGTATTTAGAGCAGGAGCAAGAATGGCTAAGGGAACTACAACAGAAACAGGTTTAGTAGAATCATTCTTTGCGAATCCATTTGGTCCAGCACAAAAGGTTGAAGAAACAGATGCCTTGATTAAGGAATACTTTGAAGCTATGTTCAACATTGGTGTAAAAGTAGGACAAATAAAAACGTGTCTTGGAGTAAAAGGACTAGAAAAGAACGGACCAAGAAATGCTGCTATAGAATTATTTGAAGAAATAAAAAAGTTTGAAAGATAGTATAAAAGAGCCGGTGCTAATTAATTAGCGCCGGCTCTTTTAAATAAATTACTTTTTTAACCTATTAAATAATGATAATGTTCCAAGTTGTATGTTTAAATCAAATTTTTTAAAGTTTACAAGTTTTGAAATCGTAAGTGAAAAATCAAATATAAGTAAAATAAATAGTAAGCAAAATAATATAGTGCTAAGAAGTGGAGTAATAGATGTTACTATATATTTAACTAGTGGATGAATTATCTTTACTACACTTACAGAGGTTATACCCCACATAATAGAAAAGTGTAAGCAAATTCTACCATGTATATTAAATGGATCATCAGTATAATCCCAGTATTTTGTCTTGAATAACTTTTCTAATATGTATCCAGTCAGGTATTCTATAATGGAGATAACAATTGTAGCTACTACTAATAAAAATGGAAGAGTAACATTTATGTTATCTAATACAATTACCATGGAAGAAATACATAGTCCGTAAATAGGACAAAGAGGACCATGCAAAAAGCCTCTGTTAACGAACTTTTTTTGATTCTTATATGCGTATAAAACTTCAACACACCAACCTAAGAAAGAGTAAATAATAAAATAAAAAAATAGATTATAGAAATTATATGATAGCAAATTTTGAATATTCATATTACCCTCCTTTCTTTTAAATAAATTATATAATAACAATATTAATAAAATATTAAAGATAAGCTTAAAATTATCTTAAACATTAAAAAAGTGGCTTTGTCACCCTTTAGCGAAGAAGTCACTTTTTTAGTCATACCACAGGTTCCAAAACTTGCTTTTGGTGTTCTGTGGTGGCATTATAATTTTTATTTTTAACGTCTTAGCATATTTTCACCACTCAAGTTCTGTATCCATAAGATTTTGCTACTCAAAAATTTATATATTTTCCTAGACATTAAAAATAGTTCAGCAAACTCTATGCTGAACTATTAGGGTAACTATTCTACGCTTTTATACTGACTCTTTGCAAAGAAAGAGATTGCATATAATCCTGCAATACCAACTAGGCCGTATATTATTCTACTAAATGCGGTCATTTCTCCAAATAGAGCTGCAACTAAATCAAATTCAAAGAAACCAATAAGTCCCCAGTTTACAGCTCCTATTATTACTAGTGTTAGTGCTATTGTATCTAATATTTTCATAAAAACACACTCCTTTTATGGTTTACGATATATAGTGTAACCATAAAAAAAAGTTTTATTCTAAGAATGGATTTAAAGAAGAAAACTCGCTAACAAGCGAGTTTTCTTCTTTAAAGAGTTATATTTCTATCAATTGGTTGAGAAAGAGATATAAATGTATCAGTTCTTTGAATACCATCAATATTATTTATTTTTTCTAGCAAGGTATTTTGTAAATCTGCTATATTTTTTGAAATAACTTTTGCAAACATTGAATAATCACCTGTTGTTAAATGCAATTCTACAACTTCGTTTATTTTCTTCATTTCTTCAAAAACGTAAGAAAAAGAAGAAGTTTTATCTACATATATACCAACAAAACAACATACATCATATCCTAGTTTTGCAAGGTCTAGTAGAATTCTTGAACCTTTGATAATTCCCATGTCCTCCATCTTTTTCATTCTGACATGTATAGTTCCTCCACTAACATGACATATTCTTGCTATTTCCAGGTATGGTGTTCTACAATCTTTTATAAGTAATTCTAATATTTGAAGATCTAATTCATCTAATTGGAGATTAGGATTTAATGCCATATTGCCACCTCATTTTAATTCATATATTACTAATTTCTATTTTATCAAAAAATGTATGAATTTCAAAGGAAAAATTATAAAAAAGCAAAAAATGCTAATTAAAATTAAAATTTTATCAAGATATTATCAAAAAATAAATATTTTAGTAAGGAGATATAAGAATTATTATATATAATAATTCTACTTGAAAAACTGTTCATTTTACTCTAATATTATTAGTATAGTTAAAGTTAAGGAGGATGTGACGGATGGTAAACTTTTTAATATCAGCATTATATTTAGTTATCATGTTTGCTGTACTATTAGGGATTATAATGCTATGTAAGAAATGGGTATTTACAAAGATTAGAATAAATAAATTTATACCACTTGCTGTAGCAATTATAGGTTTTGCTATACAGTTATTTGTTAGACCAGAAGGAATGGTAATACAAATGATAGTTATGGCTGTAACAGTTATTTCTTTTTTCTGGTTTATGGATATTCAGCAAACTGGAGGACCAAAGAAGTCTAATGAGAAGAAAATAGTAATAAAACCAAAGGCTAAACCAAATAGGTTAAAAAATCAAAAAAATGATTAAAATATAAAATCCCTAAAATTAGGGATTTTTTTGTTTTTAAGGAAGTTATAAAATCAAGTGAAACAAATATTCACTTAACTTGTTTATTTTTCAATAAAGATTGGGGAACTTATGGCAAGCCTATTGTCTTGTTGCCAAATTCTAATTAAATACCAACTTTCCCCTTCAATATATTTATGATCATACAAATATTTTATAGAATTAAGGTTAATATTTTCAATTTTTTTAACTATAGTACTTTTATTTGTAACTATTTCAATAGATTTTATTTTGTTATTTTTATCTTCAGCAAATATCATAAATCGTAATGTGTCATCCTTAAGAATAATTTCAGTTCCCATCATAGAATCGTTTATAGTGAAATACATTTCAAGAGTTCTTGATTCTGTAGAAAAAGTTCTTCTTTCCCTAAATGCATCTATAAGTTCATCTTTTTTTAGTTCATAAGCTAATATTCCTGTAAGGTTATCACTATCACCAAAATTAAGTCTATGGTTATCCTGGCTATTTATAGCCCCAAGCTTCCAACCTTTATCAAGAAGAGAATAGTAATATTTATCGTGACGAATATACTTATTAGGGTAAGATCCATTTCCAACTTCCATAGAGGTTATAATTTTATTTAAAACCTCATTATAAGCTAAGGAAGTAATGTTTCTATGTGGATGATTAATAGTAACAATAGCTTCGGGGTTATTTAGCATCCATAGAATTAGTAAGTTTATGTCCTTAATTATCCCCTTAAAGTATGTGTTAGAATTAATTATATTAAAATCACCATATAGAGAAGTTTTTGTCTCAAAACCAACCATTGGTAAGAATGAATCATTTTTTTTTGCAAATCTTTCTGCCATTGCATTAGTTACATTCCATTTTGATATTTCTTTATTATTCCAATATAAATCTTTGCCTAAATAGGAGTTGTGATCAGTTATTATCATGAAATCTATTTGGGTGTTTTTACCGTATTCATAGGCATCATTAGGGGTGCCACGACCAGTAGAAAAAGCCGTATGACAATGTGGAATTCCATAAAAGCATTTTAATATTTTATTCTTTTTTTTACTTTTTCCCAAACCCGTTCCCTCTTAAAAAATGTTTACTATAATATATATAGTGCTTAAAGGTATGAAATGATGACAATAATCAATAGTAATGATAAAATAAGTAGAATACAAAAGGAAAAGGTAGGAGATTTATCTATGATTTATATTGGAGAAGATAATACTTTAAAAGTAGATAGAAAAGTTGAATTTGGTTTTTATTTAACTGATGGTAACGGGAATGATATTCTATTGCCAAATAATTTGATATTAAATGAAGAAATAGAAGTAGGAGAAGAAGTAGAAGTATTTGTATATAGAGATTCTAAGGATAGGCCAATTGCAACTATGAAAAAGCCATTGATAAAGGTAGGAGAAGTTGCATATTTAGAAATAGTTGGTCAAAGTTCATTTGGAGCTTTTGCAAATATGGGCTTAGATAGAGATATATTTATACCAATTAAAGAACAAAAGTTTAAATTGGTAACAGGCAAGAAGTACTTGTTATATGCATATCTAGATAAAACTAATAGATTAGCAGCAACTACATATGTTGATCCTTACATAGAAAAAGGTGAAGGCTTTAAAGTTGGCGATGAAGTAGAAGTTATAGCATATGGAAAAGGTGGAGAAAAGACAATAAGGGTAGCTATTGATGGTAAATATGAAGCTATAATCTTAGGAAATGAACATTTTACAGATATATATCCAGGGGATAAGTTTAAAGGTAGAATTAAAAGAATATATGAAGATGGTATAATTGGTATAACTAATAGAAAGAAGAGACTTGATGAAAGGGAAATGTTAAAGGAATCTATAGTAAGCTATTTACTTGAAAATGATGGATATATGCCTTTTAATGATAAGAGCGCTCCTGAATTAATAAAAGAAACCTTCCATACATCTAAAAACTATTTTAAGATGGCACTTGGCGGTTTAATGAAAGAAGGAAGAATAGAGCAAAATAGCGAAGGGACAAAATTAATTAAATAGATTCAATTATTAGAGAAATCTTAATTAGATTTCTCTTTTTTGTTTTAATTATGTCATGGAGACATGATTAATTTGGAAATGTAAATTTGTAGCTGTTGACAAAATATACTATTAGAGTTATTATTTAAGAAATTGAATAAGTAATAGAGGTAGAGGCGCTAGTTATTAAGAGTAATCTATAGGAGTGGGCACACTATGATAATAGATGAAAGGAATACTAGCCGAAGGAGATAGAGGCAAAGCTATTTTCTGGGTATGCAAATAATATTTGTATAACTGTCACGTAAGTGGAGGGCTACACAGATTTAAATATCTATATGTATAATCTATTAGTATAAATACTCTACCCATCATTTTTAATGATGGGTATTATTTTTTTAATAGATTTGCCCTTACCTTAATAAATAGGGGGTAAGAAATATGAAAGTAAAAGGACTTTGGGTGCCAGTTGTGACACCATTTGAAAATGATGAATTAGATATGGTATCTTATGAAAAGTTGGTAAATCATTATATCAATGAAGGGGTACATGGCTTAATGCCATTAGGTACAACTGGTGAAACACCAACTCTTTCAGAAAAGGAATATGAAGAGATAGTATCTAAAACAATGGAAGTGGTAAATGGAAGAGTACCTGTAATAATTGGACTAGGTGGAAATTGTACAAGAAGTGTAGTTGATAAATTGAAGGTGGTTGAAAAGCATAAAGTACAAGGAATACTATCTGTAAGTCCATATTATAATAGACCAGATCAAAGAGGAATATATGAACACTTCAAAAAAATATCTGAAAGTACAGATTTAGATATTGTATTATATAATATTCCATATAGGACTGGAAGAAATATGGAAAATGAAACGATCCTAAGATTATCAGAAGAGAAAAATATAGTTGGGGTAAAAGATGCATCTGGAGATTTTAATAAAACTATAGAGCTTTTGTTAAATAAGCCAGATGAATTTAGCGTATTATCAGGAGAAGATAATTTATTTTATAGTTCATTATTACTAGGTGGAGATGGTGGAGTAACAGCATCAGCACATTTGAAAACTAAAGAGTTTATAAAAGTATATGATTATATACAAAATAATGATGCGAAAGCAGCTCTAGAAATATGGAAGGAGATTTCTCCTATGATTCCTTTACTGTTTAAAGAGCCTAATCCAACACCTATAAAATATATGTTAAAGAAAATAGGATTAATTAATTCTGATGAAGTTAGACTACCATTGGTACCAATATCGGAAGAGCTAAAAAATGAATTGGATAGCAATATTGTGTTACAGTAAGGATTTTAAAGGATATATTAGTAGAGTTGTTTAAATAAAGAAAAATCCAGAAAAACACTATTGGAATTTTAAGGAATACTTGAATATAATGTGAATAAATAAAAATTAAAGTCAGTGAAAAGAGAGAGTAGGTATAGGAAATTAGTTTCAGAGAGCTTGGGGTGGTGTGATCCAAGTGCTGTAGCCTTTATTGAATGGGTCTTTGAGATGACACTTGGAATTTATAGTACAGGTGTACGGGAAGTCCGCCGTTAAAAGGACAGGGTATCGATTAAGTTCCGTACCTGGTAAAGATTGTGTGTAACGTAGGTGGCATAGCGAAATAAGGTATTTCGTCCTAAGGGATGAAGTATCTTTTGTTTTTATAAACACTTTTGTTATACAAAAAATGGGTGGCACCACGAGTCACTTCGTCCCATTATAGGATGAAGTGACTTTTTTTATTCTTTAGGAAATTATATGTGCCTAGTCTGTTGTTAATATGAGTTTCCGAAATCCAGAGTGCACTGAAAAAAACTATATAATTAGACAATCTGTTCATAACTTAAGTATTTAAGTGATATGTAAATTTATTTATAAAAAGGGGGAGTAAACATGATTAATATTTCAAAAGAACAATTTGAGGAAAATATTAAATCTAAAAAAGTATTTTCTATTATAAGTGAATTTAGAGGGGATGAAATTACTCCAATAACACTATTTAAAGCTTTAGATGGAGAAAGAAAGTTTATTTTAGAAAGTGGATGTAAAGAAAATAGGTTTGGAAGATATTCTTATTTAGGCGATAGCCCTTATAAAGAGGTCATTGGAGAAACTTTACAAGATATATTAACAATAAAAAAGGAAACACAAATTGATTTTGATAATAAAAGCAATAAGTTTTCGTTTAAAGGTGGAGCTATAGGGTATATGGGATATGACACTATAGCGTTATATGAGAAAAAATTAAAACTTAATAACTATGATGAATTGGATATACCTACAATAAGGTTTAATTTTTATAAAAGATATATTTGTTATGATCATTTTACTCACAAGGTATATGTAGTTGATAATGTATTTCCAAATAATAAGTGCCAGTATGAGGAAGTTATAGGTGGTCAAAGGGAGTATTTTAATAAATTAATAAATAAACCGATTAAATATGATAAGGAGTTAGAAAAGAAAGTTATAAAAATAAAACTTGGTACAACAAAAGAAGAATATATGAAAAAGGTAGATAGGGCAAAAGATTATATAAAAAAAGGTGATATTTTTCAGGTTGTTCCATCTCAAAGAATGTATTGCAAAACGGAAAAACCACCTCTTGAGATATATAGAAGTCTAAGAGAAGGAAATCCATCTCCGTACATGTTTTTTCTAGATTATTATAGCTATCAAGTAATTGGATCTTCTCCAGAAAGGTTGGTTGCTGTAAAAGGAAGAAAGGTCATGACTAATCCTATTGCAGGTACAAGAAAAAGAGGAAGAAGTAAACATGAAGATTTAAAGTTAGAAGAAGAATTAATAAATGATGAAAAGGAAAGAGCGGAGCATGTAATGCTAGTTGATTTAGGAAGAAATGATATTGGTAGGGTAAGTGAAGTGGGGACTGTGGAAGTGAAGGATTTTATGAAGATAGAAAGATTTTCTCATGTAATGCATATTACAAGCCAAGTTGTAGGGGTTCTTAGAAAGAATAAGGACGCATTTGATGCTCTAGCTTCATGTTTGCCAGCAGGAACATTATCTGGAGCGCCTAAGATAAGAGCAATTGAGATAATAGAGGAGCTAGAGGATAAGAAAAGAGGAATTTATGGAGGAGCAGTAGGATATTTTTCTTATGGTGGAGATATGGACATGTGTATAGCAATTAGAACTTTAGTGTTAAGAGATAAAATTGCATATCTTCAATCAGGTGGTGGTGTTGTGTATGATTCAGATTCAGAAAAAGAGTTTGAAGAGACTCAAAATAAATTAATGGCACTAAAGGAGGCGTTAAGATGATTGTATTAATAGATAATTATGATTCCTTTACTTTTAATTTATATCAATATTTAAGTGAATTTGAACAGGTTAAAGTCTATAGAAATGATGAAATAACATTAAAAGAAATTAAAAATTTAAATCCAAAAGGATTAGTTATATCACCAGGACCTGGAAGGCCAGAAGATGCTGGGATATCAGTTCAACTAATTAAAGAACTTGGAGATTATATTCCTATTTTTGGGATTTGTTTAGGGCATCAGGCTATAGGAAAAGCCTTTGGAGCCAATATTATTAGGGCAGATAAGATATGTCATGGAAAAAGCTCAAAAATAAACGTTAGAGGAAATGATATCTTTGAAGGAATTTCTAGGAGGATAGATGTTATGAGATATCATTCTTTAGTAATAGAAAGGGAGAGCTTACCTAAAGAATTATCAATAATAGCTGAAACAGAAGATGGAGTAATTATGGGAATTAAGCATAAAGAAAAGAAAATATTTGGAGTGCAGTTTCATCCTGAATCTATATTTACAGCAAAGGGAAAAAGAATTTTAAAGAATTTTGTGGAGGGGATATGTTATGAAAATTAATGATGCAATGAAGAAGTTAGTTATGCAGATAGATTTGTCAGAAGATGAAGTTAGAGAAGTAATGGAAGAGATTATGAGGGGGGAAGCTACATCCAGTCAGAAGGGTGGATTCCTGATAGGTTTAAAGGTTAAGGGAGAAACTTCAGAAGAATTGTTAGGAGCAGTTAAAGCATTAAGAAAGGAAACTGTGAAGGTTGATGTAGAGGAAAAGGAGAACTTAATTGATTGTTGTGGGACAGGTGGAGATGGAGCTAATACTTTTAATATATCAACAGCTGTAGCAATTATTGCAGCTAGTGGAGGAGTAAAGGTGGCTAAACATGGAAATAGGGCTGTATCAAGTAAAAGTGGTAGTTTTGATGTTTTAAAAGAGTTGGGTATTAAAGTCGATTATACAAAAGAAGAAAGTAAAAGGGTAATAGAAGATAAAGGAATGGCATTTCTACTTGCTCCTTCTTATAACAAAGGAATGAAGAATGTTGCAAAGGAAAGATTGGAGCTGGGCACTAGGACATTGTTTAATATGGTTGGCCCACTTTTGAATCCAGCTCCATTAACTGGACAGCTTATGGGAGTATATGATGGGAATTTAATAGAAACAGTTGGAGATGTATTATTAAACTTAGGGCTAGAAAGGGCAATGGTAGTTCATGGAGATGATGGATTAGATGAGATAACAACAACTACTACTACCACTGTTTGTGAAGTGAAAAATGGGAAGCTTTATAAATATATATTAAATCCAAGTGATTATGGAATAGAGCTTTGTAAGCCTGAAGCTTTAGTTGGTGGGACACCAAATGATAACGCAAAGATAATAGTGGATATATTAAAGGGAAAAGGTGGTCCAAAGAGAGACATTGTTGTATTAAATACAGGAGCTGCTTTGTATGTAGCTAAGGTAGTAGATTCTCTAAAAGATGGGATTAAATTAGCTAGGGATCTAATATATTCAGGAAAGGCTTATGATAAATATTTAGAGTTAAGGTCTGCTTAGGAAAGGGGAAGGCTAATGATACTAGATGATTTAATATCTATGAAAAAAATAAGAGTATTAGAAAGTAAAGCAGTTGTACCCTTTGAAGAAGTGTATAATAAAGCATTTACTATAAAAGCTAAGGAAAGAAATTTTAAAGATGTATTGAAAGGGAAGGACTTATCGGTAATAGGGGAGTTTAAAAAAGCATCACCTTCAAAAGGAGTAATCCTTAGAGACTTTAATATAGAGAAAGTTCATGAGTTTTATAAGGAGTTAAAAATAGATGCATATTCAGTTCTAACTGAGAGGGATTTATTTTTAGGAGAGGATAATTATATAAAACAGCTTCAATTTAATAGTACTGTGCCAATACTAAGAAAAGACTTTATATTGGATCCTTATCAAATATATGAAACAAAGGTTTTGGGAGCTTCTGGAATATTACTGATAGTTAGTGTTTTAAAAGAGAAACTGAGAGTATTTTATGATGAGAGTAAAAAAATAGGATTAGAGCCATTAGTGGAGATTCATGATAGAAGAGAGCTTGAGTTAGCTTTAGAGTGTGGCTGTGAAATTATAGGAGTGAATAATAGAAATCTAAAAACATTTGAAACAACTTTAAAAACAACGGAAGAATTAATTAAGTATATTCCTAAGAATAGGATTGTAATATCTGAAAGTGGAATAAGAGGATGTGATGATTTGAGGATTATTAAAGATATGGGAGTAGATGGAGTACTTGTAGGTGAAATGTTTATGAGAAATTTAAATAATGATTCATTTATTAAAGAGTATAAAGCATTTAAGGGATCAAAATATGAAGATTAAAATATGTGGAATAACAAAAATGAACGAAGTTGAGTTTCTAAATTTTTTACGTCCTGATTATATAGGATTTGTATTTGCTGAAAGCGCAAGAAAAGTAAGTATAGAAGAGGCTTGTTTGCTATATAAAAAGCTAGATAAAAGAATTAAGGTTGTAGGTGTATTTAGAAATAATTCAGAAGACTTTATAAAAGAAGTGATAAAAGAAGTTCCATTAGATGTTATTCAGCTTCATGGAGAAGAGGGGAATGACTTTATAGAGTCAATAAAGATAGTTGGCAAGGAGGTCTGGAAAGGTATTAATATAAGAATTAAAGATGATATGTTGAAAGCAATGAATTATAGAGTGGATGCATTAGTTTTAGATAGCAGTATGCCAGGTAGCGGAGAACTATTTGATTGGAATTTACTTCAAGATATTAATATAAGCAATAAGATAATATTGGCAGGAGGATTAAATGAAGATAATGTTCTTGAAGGAATAAGTAAAGTTAACCCTTATGGAATTGATATATCATCAGGAGTAGAGAAAGTTGATAAGGATGGGATTAGAAAGAAGGATAGAGATAAAGTAGAACTATTTATAAGAAAAGTGAGGGATAGGTATGAAAGGGAAGTTTAATAATTTTGGAGGACAATATGTTCCAGAAACATTAATGAATGCATTAAAGGAACTAGAAGATGAGTTTTATAAAGCCATTAACGATGAAGCATTTATGGAAGAGTATATGTATTACTTGAAAGATTATACGGGAAGACCAAGTCCTCTGTATTATGCAGAGAATATGACTAAAGATTTAAAAGGATCTAAAATCTATTTAAAAAGAGAAGATTTAAACCATACTGGAGCTCATAAAATAAACAATGTAATAGGACAAATATTGTTAGCAAAAAGAATGGGAAAGAAAAAAATAATAGCTGAAACAGGTGCAGGACAACATGGAGTAGCAACGGCTACTGTAGCAGCAAAGTTTAAAATGGAATGCAAAATTTTTATGGGAGAAGAGGATATAAGAAGACAAGCTCTTAATGTTAAAAAGATGGAATTATTGGGAGCTACTGTGATTTCAGTAAGTAGTGGAAATGGGACACTAAAAGATTCTGTAAATGAGGCTATAAGATACTGGGTATCAAATGTTGAAGATACCTATTATGTAATGGGGACTGTTGCAGGGCCTCATCCATATCCAATAATGGTAAGAGTTTTTCAAAGAATAATAGGAGATGAAGCAAAGAAACAAATACTTGAAAAAGAGGGGAGGCTTCCAGACTGTATAATAGCTCCAGTAGGGGGAGGAAGTAATTCTATAGGAATATTTTATCCTTTTATAGATGATGAAGAAGTTGAACTTATAGGTATAGAAGGAGCAGGAAGAGGAATTGAAACTGGTAAACATGCAGCTGCTATTCATGATAAAAATACAGGGGTCATTCATGGTATGATGACATATGTATTAAAGGATGATGATGGTCAAATAAAGGAAGCTTATTCTATTTCAGCTGGTCTTGACTATCCAGCTGTAGGGCCAGAGCATGCATATTTAGATTCAATAGAAAGAGCTAAATATGATAGTGTTAAGGATGAGGAAGCAATAGATGCTTTCTTATATTTAACTAAAATAGAGGGGATTGTACCAGCCTTAGAATCTTCTCACGCTATAGCTTATGCTAAAAAAGTAGCAGGGAAAATGTCAAAGGATAAAATTATAATAATTAATATATCAGGCAGAGGGGACAAGGATATGGATACAGTAGTAAAGTATTTGGAGGATAGATATGAATAGAATAGATGAAAGGTTTTTAGAACTAAGGTTAAAAGGAAAAAAAGCATTTATTCCATTTATAACTTGTGGAGATCCTAGCATAGAAGAAACAAAAAATATAGTGTTGGAGCTAGAAAAGTCTGGGGCTGATATAATAGAGTTAGGGGTTCCATTTAGTGATCCTTTAGCTGATGGGCCTATAATACAAGATTCATATTGTAGAGCATTAAAAAATGGATTTAAAGTAAAAGATATATTTAAATGTGGTAGAGAAATAAGAAAAAGTAGTAGTATACCTTTAGTAATAATGATTTATTATAATTTAGTATATACAATAGGCGTAGAGAAGTTTTTAAAAGAAGCAAGTGAATCAGGATTTGATGGATTAATAATTCCTGATATCCCCTTAGAGGAAAGAGGGGGACTTAAGGAGCTTTGTGAAAAAAGTGGGATATATTTAATTCCATTAGTAGCACCAACCTTAAATGAAAGAATAGCTAAGATAGTAAATGGAGCTAAAGGATTTGTTTATTGTGTTTCCTCTAATGGAACAACTGGTGAAAGAAGTAGGCTAAGGGATGATATAGTAGATTACCTACATAGAGTAAGAGGAAATACTAATGCTCCTATATGTTTAGGATTTGGAATTTCGTCAGTAGATGTAGTAAGGGAAATAAGAAAATTTTGTGATGGAGTTATAGTTGGTAGTGCCATTGTAAGAAGAATAAATTCTAGTAAGGAAGATGCAATCAATCTTGCTAAAGATATTAAATCAGAATTAGAAGATTAGATACTATTATAAAAAAAGATTAAATATAGAGGTGTTAACTAATGAAATATGGATATTATAAATCTCCAATTGGAATAATTGAAATAATTGAGGAAGATGGCTATATTATAGCTACAGACTTTGTGGAAGCTATGAAACCTGAGGATATAAGTGAGGAGATTTCAAGATGTAAGATACAGCTTGAAGAGTATTTTCAGGGGGAGAGAAAGGACTTTGATATAAATATAAAGTATTCTGTAGGAACTGAATTTCAAAGGAAAGTTTGGGATAAGCTAAAAGAGATTAGTTATGGGGAAACAGTTTCATATAAGCATATAGCTAAGGAAATAGGGAATGAAAAGGCATCAAGAGCAGTTGGTGGGGCTAATAATAAAAACCCACTGGGAATTATAGTTCCTTGTCATAGAGTGATAGGATCAAATAGTAAGTTAGTTGGATATGCTGGTGGATTAGATAAAAAGCAATATTTATTAGAATTAGAAAGTAAATATAAATAGTATTTTTTTATAGGGTTATACTTATAATATAGAAATTATGTTTGTAAGGAGAATTTCCATGATTGAGAGAATTGAAGAGATAACCTTATATGTGAAAGATCAAGATGTATCAAAAGAATTTTGGACAAAGAAGATAGGTTTTATAGTAAAGGAAGAGCATCCTTTGGGACCTAATATGAAATGGGTTGAGGTAGGTCCTGCAAATGATGAGTCTACCAATATAGTACTGTATGATATTAATAAGATGTCTATAAAGAATAAGATTATAGATGTTAGTCATCCTTCTTTATTATTTAAGGCAGTAAAAATAGAAGAAACATATAAAAAGTTTAAAGAAAGAGGAATTAAGGTAGGCGAATTTTTAGAATTGCCAACTGGAAGAATGTTTACCTTTAAGGATCCTGATGGAAATAGTTATATAGTTAGGGAAGATAATAAGGGAGTTATGCTTCACTAGTAAGTCTTAAAAAGAGAAATCTATTTGGTTTCTCTTTTTTGTATATAAGGAGACAAGATGAAGATTACTTCAGCATTTAATTAATATATAAATTTATTTATATTACTATATATAGGTGGTATAATAGGTGGTTGGTTAAGGGTATGATTATGAAAGTAGGTTATTAAAAGAACTGCTAAAACATTAAGTGAGGTTTAGAATGAAAGGACTAGAAGATATAACTTTAAATGCAGCAAAATTCTATAAAAGAAAAAGAAGAAATAATTGGAGATTAAATTATCACTTAGAAGCACCATTTGGTCTTGTAAATGATCCTAATGGATTAGCTCAATATAAAGGGAAATATTATATATTCTTTCAATGGAATCCCTTTAGATGTGAACATAAATTTAAACATTGGGGACTATTTACTACAGAGGATTTTATTAATTATTCATACCCTAAAGCGGTGTTAGCTCCTACTAATAGGTATGATAAAAATGGAGTGTATTCAGGTAGCGGATATGCTATGGAAGATAGGCTAGAGCTGTTATATACAGGGAATGTTAAAAATAAGTATGGAAAAAGAGAAGCTTATCAATGTAGAGCAATATGTGATGAGTATGGTAATGTAGAGAAAAAGGGAATAGTTGTAGGTAAAATACCTAAAGGATATACAGCATATTTTAGAGATCCTAATATATTTGAGAGAAATGGTAAATATTACTTTATGATTGGTGCTCAAACAAAAGATTTAAAAGGTAGAGCCCTTTTATACAGTTCAGAGAATTTTGAAAAGTGGAATTATGAAGGTGAAATAAAGACTTCATATGATAACTTTGGATACATATGGGAATGTCCAGCCTTGCTTAATATAGAAGGAAAGGATGTATTAATATTCTCACCTCAAGGTTTAGAAAGAGAAGAATTTAGATATCAAAATATATACCAAGCAGGATATATAGTTGGTGAGCTAAATTTTGATACATTAGAATTTAAGCATGGAGAGTTTAAGGAGTTAGATTTTGGTACTGATTTTTACGCTCCGCAAAGTTTTAAAGATGAAAAAGGTAGAGTAATAATGTTTGGATGGATGGGGTTACCTGAAGAGGAGCAATATCATCCAACAGTAAATAAAGGATGGGTACATTGCTTAACTATGCCAAGAGAGCTAAAACTTATAAATGGTAAACTAATTCAAAAACCTTTAATAGAGATGAAGGAACTAAGAAAAGATAAGATAGAAAGCTTAGAAAAAGTAGAAATAGTATCTTGGAAAAGTGATAATGTTATGGAAAATTCTTATGAGCTTGTTTTAGACGTGGAAAAATATGAGTCATCGCTATTTGAAATAAAGCTAGCCCTTGGAGAAATAGAATATGCATCCTTAAAAATAGATTTTACTAAGAATTATGGAGTATTTGATAATAGTGCAATGGCAAAAGGATTAAAAAGTTTTAGAAAGTTTAAACTAAATAACCTTAAGGATAAAATTAAGGTTCATATGTTTATGGATAAATCTGCTGTTGAGATATTCTTAAATGATGGAGAAACTGTTGTTTCAAGTAGAATTTACCCGAAGGAAGGTAGCAATGGACTAGAAATAATATCTTATGAAGGAAAACTTAAAATTGATAAATTAGATATCTGGAGTTTAGGCGGGTTTAAATTTAATGAGTAAAGTATTATGTATGGTGATATTAATATTTAATAGAGGAAGTCACGGAGAATATAGATTTGAATAAAATTAGGAAGGGTGATATAATTCATTTTAGTTCTGAAATGGGACTATAGAAGGTTTAGAAAATGGTGTAGATGAGTTAAGCTATAACTTGTACTAGTTATGAAGCTATAGATTCTATGCCTACAAAAAAAGATTTAGAAGGTAGATAAAATGGCAAAGAAAACTACAAGTAGTACTAATGATTTCCTTTTTCAAGTAAAGAAGAATACTTCTCATAAGATTTATCCATTACTTGTTGATTTGGTTAATGAAGGAAGACAAGATTTAGCAGAGATAATAACAAAAATAGATTATCTTTTAGAATATACAAGTACATGTATAAAACAGAAGGATTTTAGAGAAGCAAAGGAATCTATAAAAAAAGTTGAAGATAGAATGAAAATTCTAAGGGATAATAATGTTGATACAGATTATTTGGATTATTTATATGAAGGTATAAAGAAAAAGATAAAATAGAGATGAACTACTCATTATGGGTAGTTCATTTTGTTTGTTTTTAGAAAAATATGGTATTATATTATTAGAAAGGATAAAGGGAAAGGGGAATATTTATGAGTAAAGTGGACGAAATAATAAATAATATGGAAAAAATTATGGTTGGAAAGAGGAAAGTAATAGAGAGAATAGTAATTGCTTTACTTACAAATGGACATGTTCTTATAGAAGATGTTCCTGGAGTGGGGAAGACACAATGCGTTGGTGCTTTAGCAAAATCTGTATCAGGAACTTTTAATAGGGTTCAATTTACCCCAGATGTAATGGCATCAGATATTACCGGGTTTACAATGTATAATCCTTCTATAGGAAAGTTTATTTATAAATCAGGAGCAGCAAGTTGTAACTTTTTACTGGGGGATGAAATTAATAGAGCATCAGCAAAGACACAATCTAGTCTTTTAGAAGTAATGGAAGAAAGACAAGTTACAATAGATGGAATTACAAGAAAAGTACCAGAACCATTTATGGTTTTGGCTACACAAAATCCTATTGAAAGTAAGGGGACTAATAAGTTACCTGAAGCTCAAATGGATAGATTTCTATTTAAGCTTTCTATAGGATATCCAACTAAATCAGCAGAGAAAGAAATACTTGATAGATTTGCAGGTGAAAATCCATTAAATAATCTTGGAGCTGTAGCTACAAGTGAAGATATAATTACTATGCAGAAGGAATAGGAGCTAGCCCGAGAGGAAGTTTACAATTACTAAAGGCATCAAAGGCAGTAGCTTATTTACAAGGAAGGGATTATGTAATTCCAGAGGATGTAAAGGAAGTTAGCGTTGATGTATTATCTCATAGAATAATTTTATCTTCTGGTGCAAGAGTAAAGGGGCAAAATTCTTCAGATATAGTTTTAGAGTGTGTAAATAATGCTATAAAAAATACTAGCAAGGTGTTAAATGGGTAATTGGATTTCATATATAATAATTTTAATTTTATCTTATATTTTTACCTATATCTTTGAATTAAAAGAGAATTATGTATTGTTATACATGATTATAATTGCACCTATTATTGATGGATTATTATTTATTTACTTTGGAAAAGTTTTAGATGCTAAAGTTACATGTGAAGTTGATAGTATTGAAAAGAATACTTGCTTCTTATGCAATGTAGAGATAGAGAATCATGGGTGGGTACCAATACCTTTCGTAGATTATGAAATTAAATACAATAACAATGTCATTTCAGATGAAAATAATATAACAAGAGTATCAATAGGAGGAAGAGAAAAAGAAGAATTAGAACTAAGGTTTAGGGCTATTCATAGAGGTGTTGGTGGAATCGAACTTTCATCAATTTGTATAAGAAGCTTACTGGGGTTATTTAAAAAGAATATTGAGAGTGAAGAGTGTATAAATAAAATAGCCATTTTGCCATCATTAATAGAGTTAGATGGTAGTGATTATTTAGTCGATAATAAATTTGAGGAATCACAGGTTGATGATGGGGAAACTAATATAATAGTTGGTGAACCAGGATATGAGTTCAAAGAGTATTCAGAGGGAGATCCTTTAAATAGAGTTAACTGGAAGTTGTCCTCAAAGAAGAATTTATTAATGATTAGAAAAAGTATAAGTAATGATATTAATAAAAAGGTAGTTATTTTAGATCCTCTTATTTTAAAATCTAAGGATGTGGAATTAGTTGAAGATTTAATTATAGAAGGATTTATAAGTATTATAGACTTATTTATTAACAATGACTTAGAAGTAGATATTGTTATAGGGGAAAAGACTGGATGGAGAATATTTTCATCGAGTGAAATTGAAAGTATAGTTTGGTTGCAAAATTATTTCAGTTACTATGAGTTTATATATTCTAAAAATAATAGATTTAGAAAATTAGCATTAAATGAAGATAAAAAATCTGATTACATAATTTTTACAAGTAATAAAGATAATGAACTTGGAGAGCTTGTAAGATCTTTGGAAGTTCGAAATGATAAAGTTATAGTTGTTAGCAATGATAAAAGAAAAGCCTTTGAGGAAGAGCTATATTTAAAAATGGACTATAGCTTGGAAGGGATATGATATGAAGGTATTTAAAAATCACTTATTAGATAATATACTATCCTTTTTCTTTATACTTATTGGGAGTGAAATTTTATTTTATTCAATCTATAGAAGGTTTAATATACTTTATTCAATTATTATTGGAGTCTTAGTTCTAGGCTATTTCTGCTTATATAAGTTGGTTGTTGATTGGAAAAGAAGGGGGATATTCTTATACTTAGTAGCTGGTATATTATCTATAGGAATTACTTATTTTTTAGTTAGTGTTAGTGATTTAATGGTAGAAGAAACCTTTTATCAATGGGCATTTGGTGGTGGAGGAGTAATTGGAGATTACTTAGGATATATATATGGTGCGATTATTTTCATATCTTTTGCATTTTCATCTTTAGGATACTATTTTACAGTAAATATTTTTAGAAGGCCTATGGTATTTCTAATGTCTCTTATAGTATTAGTTTCTTATATAAAAGGTGTGTATATTCAAAGAACTTTATTCACTAATATTATAGTATTTCTATTTATAATTTTAATAATTTCTCTATTTATTGAAGGAACAAAAAAAGATGGACTATCAATAGATAAGATAATAAATATAAAGAAAAAAGATTATTTTAAGGTTATGGTAGCTTTTTGCGGATTAATTTTTTTAATAGCATATTTTTTACCACTTCCAGCTAGATTGCCTCAAAATGATTTTCTTGATAATGTAAGAAGAATTACAAATTTATACATGGGTACATCAAATATTTCTGGATTTAATATAAAAGGTAATTCTATTAGAGAGGTAAACCAATCTACAGGAATAAATTCAAATAATATTGTTTATACAGTTCAAGGAGAAGATGTAAGATATTTAATAGATCATTCATTTGATAAATTTGAAAATGGAATGTGGAAATATGAAACAGAAGATTTTAAAGAAGGTGAACTAATTACTTACAAATATAAGAAATATGAAATTGATTCTGGAATTTATTTTTTAGAAAGAGCAGGCAAAGAAAATAAAGATTATGAAAACTTAATTAAAGAAAGAGATAATAAATTATATAGAAAGTTATGGATTCAAATAAATGATAGTGATAGTTATTTTTTATCTCACCCTTCTAATACTTCGTCAGTAAATATTTCAAGCTTAGATGAAAAAGTAATACACTTATATTTAAATTCATTTGAACAATTATTCTTTGATGATAAAAAGGTTTTTAGAAATGGTGAAGTTTATAATATTGAATATATAAATGATGAGCCATCAGAAAACACAATTGAAGAAGCATTAATGAAATATATGAATTTAGATAGATTTAATGAATTACTTAGGGCCGGTGGAGAAAATAATAGGTGTAAATATAATGATTTAATAGATGAAGTATATCTTAATATAGAGGATGATGTTACTGATAGAATGAAAAATCTAGCTAATGAATTAACTAAGGATAAGGAATCTAATTATGATAAGGCAGCTAGTATTAGAGATTTCTTTTTGTCGGGGGAGTATGTATATAGCTTAGAACTACCTGTAAATAGAGAAAAAGGAAGTTATATTGACTACTTTATATTTGCAGGAAAAGAGGGATATTGCGTTCAATATGCAACAGCCATGACTTTACTTTGTAGATCAAGTGGAATTCCTGCTAGATATGTAGAAGGATATCTTGTTACAGAAAAAGATGAAAATGGAAATTATGTAGTAAGAGAGTCGAATGGACATGCGTTTGTACAAGTTTTTATACCAGGGTATGGTTGGAAAATATTTGATCCAACACCATCTTCAGAGGGCGGAGAAGTAGATATTATTGAAGAAAATAATGAAAAAAGTGGTGGAAGCCTTTCAGGCTTAAGGGTTAGTTTTACATTATTTATGTTAGGTGTTTTATTTATAATATTTATTGTTTGGTTAATATACTTAATTTTATATTTAACTAAACGAAATAGATTTTTATATAGAATCAAGAAATATACTAAGGAAGAAACCTTTGAAGCTTTAATAAAGGAGTGTATTGAGTTACTTGAAAAAGTAGATATAGAACCCTATTTGGGGGAAACTGAACTTATATTTGCTCAAAGGGTAGAATCAAATATAGATGTTGGCTTTTTAAACTTGATGAAGAGTTATTATGAATATAAGTATGCATTTAAAGAGGTGTCTAAGAAAGATTTACAAGAAGCATATAGGGTTAATAAGGAAATTTATAATTATATAAAAAGATAAGGAAAACAGGAGGTGATTTCCACCTCCTGTTTTCTTTCCTCATTATCATGAAAAATTAATGCCTATGTCTATGACGACTATGTCTGTTAATACCAGAATCACCATTATTCATAGGATTATTCATGCTGTTCATTCCACCTTGATTTCCCATGAACATATCCATTAAAGGATTACTCATACCATTGTTCATACCATTGTTCATACCGTTCATGTTGCTCATGCCATTCATATTAGGGGGTTGTCCTTGTTGAGACATCATGTTGTTGAGCATATCCATTAGTGGGTTATTATTATTCATATTTCCACCATTGTTTCCCATAGGATTATTCATATTAGTCATGGGATTTCCATTACCTCTGTTCATGTTTTGCATCATACTCATGAGAGGATTCATATTGTTGTTATTATTATTTCTTCCACCATTCATACCGCCCATTAACATACTTAGAAGTGGGTTTCCGCCACCCATCATAGGGTTATTACCACCCATCATAGGATTACCTCCACCTCTATTGCCCATAAGCATACTCATTAGTGGATTACCTCCCATCATTCCACCACCAGGGCCCATTCCACCCATCATGTTGCCAAATAGCATATTTAATAAAGGATTCATTTTTTCACCTCAATACAGTTATTACTGTTTCTATATACTATTTAAAAACTAGGGGTTTTGATACACAAAGAATGATTTTGTTACTTTAAATATATACTATTAAAGATGTATAATATATAAAAAGGTGTGGTGGACATTTATCTTGCTTGTTCCGTAGTTGCGTTCCAAGTAACATAGAAACAAATATCCATAACACTCGTAAAGGTAAGGAAATTATAAAATTATTATCTAAACTAATTTTTAGGAGGCCATAAAAGATATGGAAAACTTTCATTATTCAATACCAACAGAAGTTTATTTTGGAAAAGGTCAAATTAAAAATTTAGGAAAAGAATTAAGTAAGTATGGTAAAAAAGTGCTTATGGTTTACGGGGGAGGAAGTATTAAGAAAATAGGATTATATGATGATGTTAAAAGAATTTGCAGTGAAAATAAAATTGAATGTTTTGAATTGTCAGGGGTAGAGCCTAATCCAAGAATTACAAGTGTTAGAGAAGGAATTAAAATTTGTAGAGAAAATAACATAGATATGGTTTTAGCTGTTGGAGGAGGAAGTACAATAGATTGTACAAAAGTTATTGCAGCAGGAGTAAATTATGATGGTGATCCATGGGATATTGTTATGGATCCAAGTAAAATAGGGGAAGTATTACCTATATTAAGTATTCTTACATTGTCAGCAACAGGTTCAGAAATGGATGCCTTTGCCGTAATTTCAGATACCCAAAGTAATAATAAAATAGGACTTGGACATGAAAAAATGAAGCCAAGAGTATCAATACTTGATCCAGAATACACATACTCTGTTCCAAAGAACCAAACAGCAGCAGGTACAGCAGATATAATGAGTCACATATTTGAGGTGTATTTTAATACAACTGAAGGTACATTCATGCAAGATAGATTATGTGAAGGATTATTAAAGACCTGTATTAAGTATGGGAAAATAGCAATTGAGGATCCTAAAAATTATGAGGCTAGAGCTAACCTTATGTGGACATCAAGCTGGGCTATAAATGGGTTATTAACATATGGTAGAGGTGGAGAATGGAGTGTTCATCCTATGGAGCATGAATTAAGTGCTTTCTATGATATAACTCATGGAGTTGGATTAGCTATACTTACTCCACATTGGATGGAATATGTAATTAATGATAAAACATTGGATAAGTTTGTTGATTATGGCGTTAATGTTTGGGGAATAAATTCAAGTCTTGATAAAAATGATATTGCTCATATGGCAATAGAAAAAACAAGAGATTTCTTTAATGAATTAGGAATACCATCATCTCTAAGTGAGTTAGGAATTGGTGAAGAAAAGCTAGAAATAATGGCTAAACAGGCAGTTAGGTTTAACCTAGATAAAGGATTTATGCCTTTAGATTGGGAAGATGTTTATTATATTTATAAAAGAGCCTTATAATTTTATGGGAGAAATTGTTTTGCAGTTTCTCCCATAAAATTATAATTAAATTGTCAACTTATAAAATAAAATAAGTTGACAATGCTATATTTTAATATTATACTTAACAAAAAAGTTTTAGGGGGAGAAAAATGAGGTTATCTGTTAGAGAAATGATAATGGTTGGAGTTGGAGCAGCATTAATGGCTGTATTTTCTCAATTATCAATACCATTACCATCAGTACCACTAACTTTACAGGTCTTTGGAGTTGTAATTATATCTGTTATATTAGGAAAGAAATTAGGGACCTTGTCTATTATTGTATTTATGTTGTTAGGTGCTATAGGGCTACCTGTATTTGCTGGTTTTACTGGTGGATTAAACATAATAACTGGAGCTACAGGAGGATATATAATAGGATTTGTATTTATGGCTTTTATTATTGGATATTTTATAGAAAAAGATAAAAAGGCTTTAGCATTTATAGGTGCATATCTTGGATTAGCTGTTGATTATATATTTGGAGTGATTCAGCTTAAGCTGTTAATGGGACTCACTTTAGAAGGGGCATTAGTAGCTGGATTATATCCATTTATAATTAAGGATTTAATTTTAACAGCTTTAGGAATAATGGTAGCAATATCTATAAGAATTAGAGTTGTTGGAGTGATAAAGTTAAATGCTTAAGCTTAGGCCTCATCATATTAATTGTTTATTCTTTTATAGAGGAAATGGATATAGCAAAGAATTTGTAGATAAGATGAGTGAAATTCATAAAAAAATAAAGTTAGATCCAAGATGTAGAGTTTTAATAGTAAATGGGTGTGATGATATCTGTGTATCCTGTCCTAATAGAGATGAGGGGAAATGTGTTACGGAGAATAAAGTAATAGGGTTAGATAATAAAACCCTTAAGGAGTTTGGATTGGAATTGAAAGAATATAACTTTTCAGATTTCATAGAAAATATTTATAGTATATATACTGAAAGTAATTTATATACCATATGTAGTGAATGTGAATGGTTTAAAAAGGGAATATGCAAGAAGGAAATTATAGAAGAGCATAAAAGATATTGGATAAAATAAAAGGCATACATTAAACAATGTATGCCCCATATAAGTAATTTTAACCCGGCTACTTCTTCGTTATGGAAAAACTACTATCTTGGCCGGTATTGCATAAAAGTTATGTTGATTACCTTCTAAATGAGTAGTCAAATTTAAAACTTTTAAATTACTTATATAATTATAATTCCACAAAGAATTATTTTTATTCTAAAAAGGAAGAGTACTTTTGAAAAAATTATTTTTTAAATGTACTCTTCTTTTTTCCTTACATTAAGTACGAAGGAAATAAATATCCACCCAATCTTTTTTAGTGAATTATTTGTAAAGTAGATGAAAGAGTTGCTATAATGAATTTGTTGGTTAGAATGGAGAAAGAGGTGATATTAGTGATTTTTTCTACACTTAAAATTAATGATAGTGATCCAATATATATTCAATTAGAAAGACATATAATAGGTGGAATAAAAAAAGGTGACTTAAAAAAGGATAGTAAGTTACCATCAACAAGAGAAGTAAGTAAGTATCTAAAAATAAGTAGAAATTCAGTAATATCTGCATATGAAAATCTAGAAAGTAAAGGGTATATTCTAACTAAGAGAGGAAAGGGAACCTTTATAGCTGTTGAAGGAGAAAAACAGGTATATGAATATAATGTTGAGTGGGATAACCTGGTAAATAAATATGGAAAAGTATTAAGAGATAAAGATATTATTAAAAGTGAACCTAAATTTAGAAGAGGCATGATATCATTTAAATCTATTGCACCGGAAGGTGAACTTTTCAATTTAGAAGATTTTAAAAGAGCTTTAATGGATTCGTGGACTTATGAAGAGGTGCACTTATTAAATTATGGATATGCGAAAGGGTATCAACCTTTAATTGATTATTTGTTTGAATATATGAGAGAAAAGGGTGTTAGTAAAGAGAATAAGGATATATTAATAACCAATGGTTTTACAGAAGGATTTGATATTATATTAGCATCATTAACTTCTCCAGGGGATGTTATTTTATGCGAAGAACCAACTAATAATACAGCACTTAAAGTTATGGAAGCTTATGGATTGAAAGTTGTTGGAGTTTCAATGGATAAGGATGGAATGGTAATAGAAGATTTAAAGAAGACATTACAGTTATATACACCTAAATTAGCATATTTAATTCCTTCATATAATAATCCAACAGGGATAGTAATGAATTCTGAAAGAAGGAAAGAAATATATAAGATTTTTAGGGAACATTCCGTTCCAATAATAGAAAATGGGTTTAACGAGGAATTATTGTATTCAAGTTCTCCTTTAGAGCCTTTAGCAGCTTTAAGTGGAAGGGGAAATGGTGTGGTTTATATAGGAAGTTTATCAAAGGTTTTATTTCCTGGGTTAAGAATTGGTTGGATAATGGGAGATAAGAAGCTTATTGATATCTTAGAAAGTGTGAAAAGAGGAAGAACTATACATTCATCATTTCTAGATCAAAGTGCCTTCTACTACTATTTGAAGAGTGGAGCTTTTACTAGATATATAAAGAATATTAGAAAATATTATAGAAGTAAATACAATTTAATAATGGAGATGGTTAATAAACATATTCTATATGAATATGTTACAGGAGAAGGTGGATTATACGTATTTATTAAGCTTAAAAACAATATTAGCTCTAGAGAGTTACTGAATCTTTGTTATGAAGATGGAGTATTATTTATGCCAGGAGATTTATTCTATAATAATGCTAAAGGGGAGTCTTCTTTGAGGTTAGGTTTTGGAAGAGTAAGTGATGATGATATAAGAATTGGAATAGAAATAATAGGTAAGAATATAGAGAGATTAATGAAGCAGAAAGGTTATGAAGGTGAATTAGGTGACTGAAAAGTTATATTATAAAGATAGATATTTGAAGGAATTTACAGCAAATATAATAGAATATAAAAAAGAGGATAATAAACATTCTGTGGTATTGGATAGAACTGCATTTTTCCCAGGTGGAGGAGGGCAATGGTGCGACTTAGGATACATTGATGAAATAAGAGTTTTAAATGTAATAGAAGATAAAAATAAGATTTATCATATTTTAGAGAGTGAGCCTAAAAGGACAGAAAATATAAAGTGTACCATTGATTGGAGTAGAAGATTTGATGGAATGCAACAACATTTAGGACAACATTTATTATCAGGATGTTTTTATACATTATTTAATGCAAATACATGTGGAATACATATTGGTAATGAAATAAGTACTGTGGATATTGTAGGAACAATAGAAGAAGAAAAGATAAGAGAAGCTGAAAAGATGGCAAATAGAGTTATTTGTGAAAATCATAAAGTTGAGTTTTTAATGACTAATAGAAAAGAAGCAAAAAAGATGGGACTTAGAAGAGATTTAGCTACTAAAGATGATGAGATTAGAATAGTTAAAATTGATGATATTGATATTAATGCATGTTGTGGAATTCATCCAAATAATACTTTAGACCTTCAATTAATTAAGATAAAAGGCTTCGAAAAGCATAAAGGAAATACAAGAATAACATATCTTACAGGTAGTAGGGCTATAAAAGATTATTTACATAGAGATTTTGTTTTAGATAATATATGTTTAAGTTTAAGCTCTGGAACAGATGATGTAGTTAGTAGTTTAAGTAAACTTGTAGATAACTATAATTCATTAAAAGGTGATTATAGCAAAGTAAGGGCAAAGCTAGGGGAATACGAAATAAAAGAATTAGTTTCTAATGGAGAATCTATAAAGAATGTTGTTTTAATAAATAATATTTTTGACAATGAAGAAATGAAAAATCTTAATAAATTAGCAACTGCTATATGTGAAGATGAAAATAGAATAGTTTTATTTGGAACTAGAGATAAAGAAAAATGTAACTTGTTATTTGCATGTTCAAAGAATATGAAGGGATTAAATATGGGAGCACTTTTAAAAGATTCTATAACTCTTGTGGATGGTAAAGGTGGAGGAAGCCCTTTATTAGCACAAGGTGGAGGGAAAAATATTTTAAATTTAGAATGTGCTATAGATTATGCTATTAGAAGATTAAAAGAAAATATTTAAGGTGATACATATGGATATTATGAAAATATTAAACAATGATTTAGAAGGTATGAGTGAAGAGGAGAAGCAGTATGTAAATGTCTTTTCAGAAAAATTAAAGGATAAAATTATAGATGATTTGGTAGAGGTAGAGGAGAATAGAATAATAAATTTAATTAAAGAAAATAAAGAGGGATATAAGGATTTAATTTATGCTATATATTCAGAGGGAATTAGAGGTTATAAATCAATGAATATACAATTGCTAATTAACATATATATTGATAAGTGTGGTGATGAAAAATTAATTACTACAATTAATGATATAATTTTGTAGTTTTTTGTAGTTTATATTTTAATAAATAGTAATTAATTTGTAACTACTATTCATACCTTTAAGAACTATAATATTAGTGAAGGAAGTAGTGGAGGTAGTAAAAATGGACAAGTATAGAAGAGCTAGATTAAGTAAAAAAAGAAATTCAAAAAAAATGAAAGTGGTATTAGTAGTGTGCTTTACACTAGTATTATTAATGATACCTACTTTTATATATATTGATTATAGAGTAAAGGGTGAAAATCAGATAGTTTCAGCACAACCAGAGCAAGAAGAGGAAAATATTCAAAAAGAGCCTGAAAAACCAAAACTAGATAATAGTGGGTACTTAAATTTAGAAGAAGATGAAAATGCAGATAGTGCTCAAATGGTTTCAGAAAATACTAATGGCTTATTAACAGGAACTAAAACTTATCCAGTTAGAACAGATGGCAAAAAAGTTGCATATTTAACTTTTGATGATGGTCCATCAACAACTAATACACCAGAAGTATTAAAGGTACTGGACAAGTATAATATAAAAGGAACCTTCTTTGTGTTAGGAACTTCTCTTAAGGATAATACACAAGCACAAGAGATATTAAAAACAATAGCTGGAAGTGGACATGCTATAGCAAACCACACATACAGTCATGATTATAAATATTTATATCCTAATAGAGTAATGAACGTTGAAAATATAACTAATGATATAGAAAAGAATAATGCTTTACTTAAAGAGATATTAGGTAAAGATTTTGATACTAAAACAATTAGGTTCCCAGGTGGTTACTGGTCTTGGAATGGCAGACAACCAATGAAAGATAAAATGATTGAAAAAGGTTATTGTAATATTGATTGGAATGCTTTAAATGGTGATGCAGAAGGAAAGAAAAAGGATGCTACAGGATTATTTGGAAAATTAAAGAGTAGCGTGGAGGAATTAGGACCTAATGCAGATAGTGTTGTAATATTAATGCATGATACTTACGGTAAAGAAGAGACAGTAAAAGCATTACCACAAATAATTGAATATTTACAAGGTAAGGGATTTGAATTTAGAACAATGAAATAAAGTTAATAGAGATAATAGAGATAATCAGGAGAATTAGGGTAAGAGAGAGAAGGAAAAAACTCAAGCTGGGCTTGAGTTTTTTTATTTTAGGCTTTAGCGAATGTGTATTTTTTAACTTTCTTAACTATTAAGAAAAGCATTAAGAATATAGGAATAAAAAGAGTTTCTATACGATTTGATGCGAAATTATAAGTGTTTAGATAATTTAAGAGATATTCGTTGTCCAGGTCTGTAATTACATTAGAAGATAATATTGGCATAGCGTAGAAGTTGAAAAATAGTATAAGCAGCATAATAATTGATTTTACATTAATATTTAGTGCAGAAAAATTAGATAAAACTTTAGGAAATAGTGGTGAAAATATGAAAGTAAATATAGCAAGTAATATACTTAACTGAATACCAAAAGAAAAACTTGATATTGGAGAATTAGGTAATGGGTATTTTGAGAAAACTGAAACTGTTACTATTAGTCCAATAAAACGAATTAAGATTAATATAAATTGAAAGGAAATAAAGCCAATAAATAAGGTGAATAGTTTATGGAACCATATTTCATTTCTATTTACTTTCTTATATTCTTCTTCAATAATATCATTTTGACCAATTCTGCTTTTGGCAATTAAAAAAGCTTCTTCTTCTGATAAGTCTTTTTCTTTAAGCACAGTAATTTCATCCATTAAGTGAGATTCTAGTTCATCTAAATCATCTAGGGATAAAACATCATTTTTGTTAAGATCATTTCTCCAGGTTTTAATAGATTCATCTAAGTTAAACATATTCTTTCATCCCAAATACCATTTAGTGTATTATTTACGATTTTCCATTGAGCCTTTTCTTTTTCAAGAGAGGCTAAACCAGCATTTGTGATTCTATAATATTTTCTTTTTCTTCCGTCTATAGTTTTCCACTCAGATTCTATTAATCCATTTTCAGTAAGTTTTTTTAGTACGGGGTAGAGAGTACCTTCCTTCCAAACAATATTGTTGTTAGAAAGTTCTTGTATGTTTTTTATAATTTCATAGCCATAACTTTCTCGTTTAGATAAAAAAGAAAGTATTAAAGGTTTTGATGAAGCAGCTATTAAGTCTTTAGATATCATTTTAATTCCTCCTACTTAGAACTTCTAGGTATATAATACATCGAGATTCTATGTATGTCAACCGTAATATGTTAAATTAATTAATTATTAGGAAGTAAGGGGCGGATTGCATATATATACATATCATAAGTATTAAGGATAAAAATATTAACAACTAGGAATAAATAAAAAGGAAGATTTATATGTATATAAGGATATGTATAATCTTCTGTAATTACAAGTGATGGAGGAGTAGTTATGGGGAAAGTTATATTTATCAATGAAAGGGTGGAGATTAACATGGATAATATTAAATTTCAAGTTGATAGCATCATAGAAGAATATACAGATGGAAGTTTGCCTATAGACCCTGTAGTTATTGCTAAAAAGGTTGGAATACCTATATCACAAGTTAATTTTAAATCTGTAAAAGGGTCAGTTGTTTTAGGTGGGATTAAAAAGAATAAGGAAAATATAAGCATATATATTAATGCAAATGACAGTATGGCAAGAAAGCGATTTACAATTGCACATGAGTTAGGACATTATTTTTTAAATCATATTAATAATAAAGGAGAATTTGTAGATCTTCATAGAGATGTACTAGCTGTTAAGTCAAAAGAAGAACAAGAGGCAAATGAGTTTGCAGGATGTTTACTTATGCCAGAAAAGAAACTGGTAGAAAAATTTGATCAATTAAGAAAACTTAATTTTGGGACAGGCATGATTGAAATGGAATTATCAAGAATATTTAAAGTTTCTCAATCAGCTATGAATGTAAGACTTAAAAGATTAAATTTGAAGTAGGTGAATGGGATGGGTGAAGAGAAGTATAATGATGGTTTTGATTATAATGATCCAGAAGAATTAGGGCTAGATGATTTAATAAATTTTGATTATGAGACTCCAATTACAAGAACAATATCTGAAAAGGAAAAGCAAGAATATAAAGAAACAGATGATAGAATTCAGGTTCTTACTATTTGGAAGGATGAAAAGAAAACAGAACAAAGGATGAAACAAGGATTATCTTTAGGTATTAGTATAATTCTTGTTATACAAGTTATATTTATAAATGTTATAGTATGGAAAATTGGAAAGGGAGAAATGGATTTTGATGAATGGACTATAAGATTATTTATTACAGGGATATTTGCAGAAATAGTTGCACTTGTTAAAATAGTAATAAATAATCTTTTTCCTAAGAGTGGTAATAAGGATTTTATGGATTTTATTAATACTTTCTATTTTAATAAGAGAAATAATAATAGTACTGAAGAAAATAAGAATGTTATACATGAAGATAAAGGCGACTAAATATACATTATGTATTAATTTAATGTGAAAGTGGGGATGATTATGCCTTTTAAATGTGTAGAGATAAAGAGCTATATTAATTTCTTAAATATTAATGATGGGAAAAACTTTTGTTATGGTGGAAACCAAGAGTGGTTTAAAGATGAGATTAATAGAAAATATGGATGTGCTGCAGTAGCAGCAGCTAATTTATTAGCTTACAAAAGTATTAATGAAGGCATAAAAGAATTATATCAATATGAGGATTTTTCTAAAGAGAACTTCTTAAAGTATATGAATGAAGTTATAAAGTGGACAAAGCCTATAGAAAAGATTGGTATATTAAAGCCAAGAGATTTTATAAAAGGATTATATAACTTTGGAGAAAGTAAGGGAATAAAACTTGATTTTGAAGTGAAGTATTTTAACACTAGTTATTATGAATTTTGTTCTTTTATAAAAAAAGCTTTAAGTGACAATAAGCCTGTTGCAATATTAATGTTAAGGAATACAGCTTTAAAGGAATTTGATTGGCATTGGATGACAATAACAAAGTATTTTAGAGCAGGGAACAAGATATCTATAAATGTATCAACTTGGGGAGAGAAAAGAACTTTAGATCTAGAAAAGGTATATAAACATAGCAGCTATGGAGCATTAGTTTATCTTAAATAGCTAGTATGGTGAATTATATAATTCACTATTTTTTTACATGGACATAATTGACAATACTATTTAATGTGACTAAAATTATCTTTTAGGGAGGGATAAAAATGAGTATAGAAAAAGGTAATATTTCAATTCACACAGAAAATATATTTCCAATAATTAAGAAGTGGTTATATTCAGACAAAGATATCTTCATTAGAGAGCTTATTAGTAACGGATGTGATGCTGTTAGCAAATATAAGAGGCTTGTATCCCTAGGAGAAGCAGAGGGAATCGATGACGAAAAGTTTAAGGTTGTTGTTTCTGTAAACAAAGAAGAAGGTACATTAACTTTCAGCGATAACGGTATAGGGATGACAGATGAAGAGGTAAAAAAATATATTACACAAGTTGCATTTTCAGGTGCAGAGGATTTTATACAAAAGTATAAAGATAAAATGGGTGAAGGAAATGACATAATTGGTCATTTTGGATTAGGTTTTTATTCAGCTTTCATGGTAGCTAAAAAGGTACAAATAGATACTTTATCATATAAGAAAGAGGCTACCCCTGTAAGGTGGATATGTGAAGGTGGAACAGAATATGAAATGGGAGATTCTGATTCTAGAGAAACTAGGGGTACAACAATAACTCTATTCCTTGATGATGAAAGCAAAGAATTCTTAGAATATTATAAGGTAAGAGGAATTATTGAAAAGTATTGTTCATTCTTACCAACAGAAATATTCTTAATCAATGTAGATGAAGAAAAGAAAAAGTCAGAAGAAGATAAGGATAAGGATGGAGAACCAACTCCTCTAAATGATACAAATCCTTTATGGCTTAAGAAGCCAAGTGAATGTACAGATGAAGAGTACAAAGAATTTTACAAACAAGTATTTAATGAATATGAAGATCCATTATTCTGGATTCATTTAAATGTTGATTATCCATTTAACCTTAAAGGAATTTTATATTTCCCTAAGCTTAAGAATGAGTTTGAGCTTATAGAAGGTAAGGTTAAGTTATATAATAATCAAGTATTCGTAGCAGATAACATAAAGGAAGTTATCCCTGAATTCTTATTATTACTTAAGGGAGCAATAGATTGTCCAGATTTACCTTTAAATGTTTCAAGAAGTTTCCTACAAAACGATAGGGATGTAAGTAGAATTTCTAAACATATTGTTAAAAAGGTAGCGGATAAGTTAAATTCAATATTTAATAATGATAGAGATAAGTTTGATGAGTTCTGGGATGATATTCATCTATTTATTAAGTTTGGATGCTTAAAGGATGAAAGCTTCTATGAAAAGATAAAAGATATAATAGTATTTAAGAACATAGAAGGTAAGCATATCACTTTAAAAGATTACTTAGACAATGCTAAAGAAAAGCATGAGAATAAGGTGTTCTATGTAAGTAATGAGGAAGAGCAATCTCAATATATAAAACTATTTAAGGAATATGGATTAGATGCAGTTATATTAAGTAGTCCAATAGATAATAACTTTATATCATTCCTTGAATATAAGGATGGTAATGTTAAGTTTACAAGAGTAGACTCTGATCTTTCAGATGTATTAAAGGATAAGGATGCTGAAGAAAATAAAGAAAATAATGAAAAGATTATTGAATTATTTAAATCAGTAATTGGAGATAAGATGAAGGAATATAAGGTAGAGTCATTAAAAAATGAAAAGACTCCAGCTATGGTACTTCTTTCTGAATACTCTAGAAGAATGGCAGAAATGCAAGCTCAATTTGGAGGAATGGGAATGAACATTCCAGAAGAAAAGAGTCTTGTTATAAATGGAAATAATCCAATTATAAAGAAACTTGTATCTATTTCTGATGATGAAAGTAAAAAAGATAAGGTTAATATGATTTGTAAGCAAATTGTTGATTTAGCGTTAATATCTAATAAGTCATTAAATTCAGATGAACTTGATGAATTTATTAATAGAAGTAACGATTTAATGCTTCAAGTTATGGATATTTAATTAAGTAGGAGCTGGTATAGCAGCTCCTATTTCTTTATAATAAAGTTATAAAAATATAGAAGGAGATGAATGAAGTGGATATAAAAGTAAATAAGAATTTTTTATTAGATACAGCAAAAGAAATATTAATGTGCGATAGTCCAAGTGGTTTTTGCTATGAAGTTATGGAAAAAGTAAAAAATATTGCAGAAGGATTTGGATATAAATTTGAATATACTAATAAGGGTTGTGGAGTTATAACTATAGAAGGAGAAAGTGATGAGAAAACTATAGGGTTATCAGCCCATGTAGATACTTTAGGAGCTATGGTTAGATCTGTAACTAGTTCTGGTGCATTAAAGTTTACTGTAGTTGGAGGACCAACTGTACCTACTTTAGATAGTGAGTATTGCAAAATAAGAACAAGAGAAGGAAAAATATATACAGGAACCTTTTTAAGCACTAGTCCTTCAACTCATGTTTATAAGGATGCATCTTCAAAATCTAGAGATGCAGAAAATATGGAAATAAGGATTGACGAGGTAGTTAAGTCTAAAGAAGATGTTAATGCTTTAGGAATATTTCCAGGAGATTATATTTTTATAGATCCTAAAACTACAGTTACAGAAAGTGGCTTCTTAAAATCAAGGTTTATTGATGACAAGGGAAGTGTAGCTGCCTTATTAGCTCTTTTAGAATTATTACATAGAGAGGGAAAAAGGCCTAAATATAAAACAAAGATAATGATTACTGTATATGAGGAGGTTGGTCATGGAGCATCTTATATTCCACACGATATAACAGAAATGTTAGCTGTTGATATGGGATGTATTGGGGATGATTTAAGCTGTACAGAATATGATGTATCTATCTGTGCTAAGGATTCTGGTGGACCATATGATTATAATATGGTAACTGACCTTGTTAACCTTGCAAAGGAAAATAATTTAGATTATGTGGTAGATATATACCCTCAATATGGATCAGATGTAGGAGCAGCTCTTAGAGGTGGAAATAACATAAGAGGAGCTTTAATTGGGCCAGGGGTTCATGCTTCACATGGTATGGAAAGAACACATTATAGTGCTTTGGAAAATACTGTTAAATTAGTTTGTTTATATATAACAAAGTAATAAAGAATACTCCAGTATATTTGTGCTGGAGTATTTTTTGTTTATTTAAAAATAGTATGAGTAAAATAAATATATGATCATTCTTTACAGAAAATTTAAATTTAATACGTTGTTGAAATAATGAAAATACTATTATAAGATTGCTTTTGTACGTTTTTTAGGGAGGACTTAATTATGAATAAAAAAACTATATTATCAAAAACAGTTCTATTTATATTTATAATACTATTTATAACAACATTTATAAAAATATTTGGGGAGGAAAATACACTAATAGCAGTAACAACGGTAACAGGGGCCTTAATGTTTTTAGAGAATGATTTAACTTTAAATGCTGCAAGAAATGCATTAGTTCTTATTGGATTTAATGTATTTTTAGGAATAATGTCATATTTAGCTACTAGCAATATGTATTTAGGAGTTTTAATTAACTTTGCAGTAATGTTTATCATTGGGTTTACTTTATGTCATAACTTAAAATCTCCTACTTATCTTCCCTTTTCGCTTCAATATATTTTTATGTTATCATCACCTATATCTTTAGAGAAGTTACCAAATAGAATTGGTTCACTTATATTTGGAGCCTTAGTAATTATGGGAGCTCAACTTATAATAAATAGGGATAAGGTTTCAAAAGCTGGAGATAAGTTGCTAACAAGTATATGCGTTAATTTAAATGAAAAAATAAGGTTACTTGAAAGAAAAGAGAATACAGAAGTGATAGACAGTAGAATAAAAGATGAAATTAGTAAGTTTAGAAAGGTTATATATGATAAAAGAGAAAGAGAGTTCTACTTACCTGAGGAAAGTAGAATTAAACTAGATATATTAGTTGCACTATCAAGAATAAACCTTATATTAAATGAGGTGAAAAATAGTGAAAAGATAGATATACTAGAAAAGAAGGTTATTCCTCTTATTGAAAATATTAAAGTTTGCTTAGAAGACAAGAAAAATTTAGAAAACTTAGATTCTCTTTTTAATGAGATAATTATAGAAGAGGAAATAACAGACTATATATCATTAAAGATAATAAATATTATTGAATTAATAGAAGATGATTTATATAGTTTAATTAAATTAGAAAAGAAAGACTATAATTTGGTTAAAAGAAGGGGCGAAATTCCAGAAAGCTATAAAAGGGCATGGAGATGCAGACGTGAAATATCAAGAGACTCATTAAGATTTACATATGGGTTTAGATTAGGGATTGGAATAGCATTTAGTGCATTTATAGTGGAATTTTTGGGGCTTGTAGATGGAAGGTGGATATATTTCACTGTAAATTCCATAAATCAACCACAGTATGAGATGTCTAAGAAGAAGAGTTTGGATAGAATTTTAGGAACATTTATTGGAGTGATTATAATTACAATACTCTTTTCAGTATTTAAAGATACTAGCATTAGAGGGATAATAATTATGGCAACTGGATATGTATCAAGCTATCTTGTTCAATATAAATATAAAATGATTTGTACAACTGTATCTGCAGTAGGAGCTGCATCTTTAATAGGAAATGTAGGAGAGCTTGGTGGAGTTAGAATTTTATATGTAATTATTGGAGTAATAATTGCAATGTTAATAAATAAATTTATATTTCCATTTAGCATTAAAGATTCAACAATAAATTTAATTAATACATATAATCATATAGTAGAAAAAATGATTAAAAATGTATCTGATTATATTAATGAGGTAACTATGGATGAAGAGATGAAGAACCTTATATTATATTCAGGATTAATAGAAGAGAGGTTGACTAGTATTAATTCAAGTGATAATTATGATAAATTATCAAGATATCTTACAGAGCAACATTTATTAGTTATGAATATATATGACTTATATAGATGGATTAGAAAAGATGAAATAAGTAAAGATAAAGTATTGAAATCTATAGAATATATTAAAAACAACAAGGAAATATTTACTGAAGAAAAAATGTTATCAATTCAAAATGAAATAGGAAATTCTAGTTTTAATAAAGATAAACTTTTATTTATTAGCACCATAGAAGTTTTAGATGGTTTTTCAAAAATAAGAAATATTGATATAAAAATATAGTAAAAATAATGTATAATGTATTTTATAGATAAAACATGGGGGAAAAGGTGTATGATAGAAATTATTTATAGAAATACAGTAGAACAATGGATTGAATGTGCTAGTTTTGCATCTAAAAAATCAAGGGATGAGAAGAAGTTAGATAGACCAAGAATATTTTTAACTTCAGCTTGTGCAGTTATTTTTGTATTTACAATATTATCAGGTCAAATACCAGTTTCAATTATATTTGGATTATTAGGGATAGTATTTTATTTCTTCTATCCAGCATTACTTGAAAAAATGACTAGGAGAGCTTTTAAGAGAATGGCTAATAAAAGAGATTTGCTACCTAATGGAGATGTTAAACTCGTTTTAAATGGAGAAAATATTATTGTAGATATAGAAGAAAAGAGTAGAACAATAAGTATTAAGGATGTAGCAGATGTTACAGAAATATCGGAATGCTTATTTATTGAGTTTAAGAATAAGGATGAGATTAGTTTAATAGTTCCTATTAATGCGTTTAAGAGTGAAGAGGATGTAATAGAGTTTAAACAAAAATTAAAACAGAAATAAATTAAAAAGTCACCATACAGAGTAGTATGGTGATTTTTTAATATCTAGACCAGTTATAAAAATTAATTTGTTATAAATCAAAGTGAGAAATACAATTTTATATTAATAAATATCTATTTCTCCGTTTTTAATCCAGTTTTATGTGGCAATAACCAAAGGGATTTTTCTTTAAATACTTTTGGTGATATTCCTCAGCAGGATAGTAGTTTTTTAAAGGTTCTACTTCCACTACTATTTTTTTATCATATTTTTTTGCTTCTTCTAAAATTTTACTATCTATTAAGTTTAAATCATCTTTATCTAAATAATATATTCCAGTCCTATATTGTTTTCCTTTATCATTACCTTGTTTATTTAAGGAAGTAGGGTCAATTATAGAAAAGTATTTATCAATTAGATAATCTAATTTAACCTTAGATTCATCATATAGAATATATACTGCTTCAGCAAATCCTGTATCTGTTCTACAAACAAGTTCATAGGTAGGATTTTTTATATTACCATTTGCATAACCAACTTCTGTTTTTGTTACTCCATTTATTCTAGAAAAGAACTCTTCAACGCCCCAAAAACATCCCCCTGCAAATACAATTTCTTTCATAAACAATACTCCTTTCTTAATAAATTATATTTATTGTTTGTAAAAATTTTAAAAACATGTTTAGTATTAAATAAAAAAGTCGAAAAGTAAAGGAAATGTTAATTAGGGAGAGGAAATAATGACTTTAAGTATTGGCAAAGAAAAAATAGGGGATGGAACAGAGATTATAGAAATGTTAATTAAAGCTTTTGAAGATATCGAATATAGTGATAAAAAAGAGCATGAGTTAGTAGAGGCTTTAAGAGAATCAGAAAATTATATTCCAGAACTATCTATAGTAGCAAAAGTAGATAATAAGATTGTTGGATATATTTTATGTACAGAAGTTAATATAATAAATGGGGAAGATACTAATAAAGCCTTAGCAATAGCACCATTTGCAGTATTACCAGAGTACAGAAATAAAAAAATAGGAAGTAAAATGATAAAAAGGGCATTTACTAAGGCTAGTAAGCTTGGTTATAAAGGAATAGTTGTTCTAGGATATAAAAGTATTTTTGAAAAGTATGGATTTAAACCAGCTTGGATTTATGATGTAAAAGCACCCTTTGATGTACCGGAGGATAACTACATGGTTAAGGACATTAAAAAAGGATATTTTGATAATGTAAAAGGAACAGTAGAATATGCTGAAGCTTTTAAAGATTTTTAAAAAAATGCTGTATCAACATTAGTTTGATACAGCATTTTTTATTATTTATCCTTTTTCATTCTTAGGAATATCTTTAATATTTCATTAATTACTAATGGAACTAGTGAAATTAATATTACTAGAATCCAATCATTTAATGTTAATGCATAAACTTTAAATACACTTGCTAAGAAAGGTATTGTTATTACAGCAAATTGTACTAATATACCAAAGACTATAGATGCAATTAAATACTTATTAGTAAATAAACCTACTGAAAAAATTGATTTTTTAGTACTTCTCATATTTAAAGAGAAAAATAATTGAGATACACTAAGCACTACAAAAGCCATTGTTTGAGCATGCATTAATGAATTTGGATAAATTCTTTCTCCAAGTTTAAATGCAAAAAGTGTTAGAATACCAATTAATAGCCCATTGACTGCTAGGTATATTCCCATATGGCCAGCAAATAGACTTTCTTTAGGACTTCTTGGCTGTTCTTCCATAACAGAAGAGTCTTTAGGGTCTACTCCTAATGATAGAGCGGGAAAACTATCTGTAATTAAGTTTACCCATAGAATATGAATAGGTAAAAGTGGAGTATTCCAATTAAGTAATATAGCAACAAACAAGGCAACTATTTCACCTAAGTTACAAGAAAGTAAGAATATAATAGCTTTTTTGATATTGTTGTAGATGTTTCTGCCTTCTTCCACTGCGTTTACAATAGTAGAGAAGTTATCATCAGTTAGTATCATATCTGCAGCACCTTTAGCAACATCTGTACCTGTAATTCCCATAGCCACACCTATATCTGCCGCTTTTAGTGAAGGAGCATCATTTACCCCATCTCCAGTCATTGAAACTATATTTCCGTGAGACTTAAAGGCTTTTACGATTTTTACTTTATGCTCTGGAGAAACCCTAGCAAAAATTCTATAGTTATTTACTATTTTATTAAATTCCTCTTGGCTATAATTATCAATTTCGCTACCAGACATACATTGATTTATATTATCTGCCATTCCTAATTCGTTACCAATTGCAAAAGCTGTGTTTTTATGGTCTCCTGTAATCATAATTGGGATTATACCTGCTTTTTTACATTCAACTATAGAAGCTTTTACTTCTTCTCTTGGTGGGTCTATCATACCCATAAGACCTATAAAGATTTGGTCTTTTTCTAGGCTGTCTATAGGTACATTTTTATTATCAATTTCTTTATAAGAAGCACCTAAAACTCTTAATGCTGTATCACTCATAGAGTTTGATGCATCTAAAAGCTCTTTTTTCTTTTCTTCTGTAAGAGGTACTATTTCACCATTTATAAGAACTTTATTACATATTTTAAATAGGGAGTCTATAGCGCCTTTTGTATATACTTTAAACTTATTTTCATAAGCATTTACAGTGGTCATTAACTTTCTATCAGAATCAAAAGGTATCTCATCAACTCTTTTATGCTCCTCGTTTAATGAGTCTTTAAATAGATTAACTTTATTACCTACATCAAGTAATGCTATTTCAGTAGGATCTCCAGTTTTAGAAGTTTCGTTAGAAGTAGCATCATTACATAAAACCATCGCTTCAACTAAAAGTTCTGTTGAATTATCTTTAATATCTATGTTATTTATAGGTACAAGAGAATCATTTATATATATCTTTTTAACAGTCATTTGATTTATTGTAAGAGTTCCTGTTTTATCAGAGCATATAATACTTACTGATCCTAGAGTTTCAACAGCAGGTAGTTTTTTTACTATAGCATTGTGTTTAATCATTCTTTGTACACCAAGAGCTAAAACTATAGCTACTATTGCAGGAAGCCCTTCAGGAATTGCGGCTACTGCTAATGAAATTGCAGTTAATAGCATTTCAAACCAATCTCTTCCTTGGAACATAGATAAAATAAAGATGATTACACATATTCCAATGGCTGCAAAACCTAGAATTTTACCGAGTTGTGCTAAACGCTTTTGAAGAGGAGTAGATTCTTCTTCTTCATCATCTAACATTTTTGCAATTTTTCCTATTTCAGTATCCATTCCTGTTGCAACTACAATACCAGTACCACGTCCATAGGTAGCTAAGGTGGACATATATGCCATATTAACCCTATCTCCTACAGGGGCTTTTTCATCCTCAAGTACTATTTTTGCATCTTTTTCTGCTGGAACAGATTCACCTGTAAAGGCTGATTCTTCAATTTGAAGATTGGCTGTTTCTATTAATCTTAAATCAGCAGGAATGTATCTTCCAGCATCAATTATTACAATATCACCAGTTACAACTTCTTCAGATGGTATTTCTATTAACTCACCATTTCTTTTTACCAATGCTTTAGGTGTACTTAGTTGTTTCAGGGCTTCAAGAGCTTTCTCAGCCTTTGATTCTTGTACGACTCCAATTGTAGCATTAATAAAAATAACTATAAGGATTATAATAGAATCACTTATTTCACCCATTATTCCAGAGATAACTGCGGCAGCAATTAAAATATAAATCATAGCATCATTTAATTGCGCTAGGAATAATTGAACCATAGTTTTCTTTTTCTTGCTAGCTAATTTGTTTTCACCATTCTTTTGTAATCTTATTTTTGCTTCTTCAGAGGTTAGTCCATTTAAAGAATCTGAATTTAATTCTTTAATTACATCAGTAGAATCTGTATTAAACCACATATATATCACCTCAATAATATTTTCTATCAATACTATTAGTATATAGTTAAGATAAATAATTTATCCTTTATAATAGATGGAAACTAATAGATAAGACGAATAAGATTATTATAACAGTAAAAGAAATAAAAGGGAAAAAATAGAAGAAGAAAATTAGAATGAAGTCGGATGATTAGTTATATTAATAAGAAAAATAATATTAATAATATATCTTTTAAAAATTCTTTTATTATAAAAGTTCTTAGAGGGAGTCATAAATATAAGAACATATATTTATATAAATATATATTAAAAAAATAAAAGGCTGCAAATAAATCACAGCCTCTTATCATTAATTAAATTAGTTTTCCATAAGATAGATTTCTCTTTTGAATTTTAATTTTGAAATCTCTTTCGTATATTCTTATAGCACCTTTTTCCTTTGGAGTTACTAAAGAAATAGTTATTCCAGAATTATTTCCTCTAGCTGTTCTACCAGCTCTATGTAAGTACTCTTCTGAATTTTTAGGAAAGTCTAGGTTGATAATATGAGTTATATTATCAATATCTAAACCTCTTGCAGTCATATCAGAAGAAATTAAAATATTTATCTTACCATTTCTAAAACTTTCTAAAGCATTTTGCCTTTCTTCTTTTGTTAATCTGTTATGCATAGCAAAAGCTGATTTATTATGATAATTTAATTTATCCTTAACTATGTTAATATCAAAAGACTTATTAACAAAGACTAATGCCTTCTCAGGGTTTACTGCAGATAATAACTTTCTTAGTACTTCAACCTTTTCTCTTTGATCAACTTCTATATAGTAATGTTCTATATTTGGATTTAAGGAAACTTGTTGTTTGTTTTTATAGATAATAGGATCCTTCATAAGTTCCTTTGCAGTACTTAAGGTCTTATTGCTAATAGTAGCTGAAAAAATAAGAAGTTGTCTATCTCTCATTGTTTTCTTAACTATGTCTTTAACAAAGTTTGAGCTAGTGTTATCTAAAAGGTTATCTCCTTCATCAATAACAATGGTTTTAATTTGATGAGATGCAATTTTCTTTTTATTCATTAAGTCCAATACTCTACCAGGAGTACCTACTATTATATGTGGTTTTACTTCTTTTAGTTTCTTGATTTGTTTATCTATATTAACATCACCAATAATATTTAGAGAAGTAACAGCTTTTTCTGAATTTGTACTAAGTAATTTTATTTGATTATTAATTTGCATTACTAGTTCATGAGTTGGAGCTAGAATAAGTACTTGCATTTCTCTTTTAGTTTCATCAATTTTTTGAAAAATTGGAGCAAGAAAGGCTAGTGTTTTACCACTTCCTGTATGAGCTTCACCTATAACGTCCATTCCATCTAATATATCTGAAATGGATAGGGATTGAATTTCAGTTGGGGTTTCAATTCCTTGTTTATTTAATCCATTTATTATATTTTCATTTAGTCCTAATTCTTTAAATGATTTCATTATAATCTCCTTTTAATAATAGTTTTATTTAGCATAAGTTTTATTATATACATTTTAATCAAAAAGTGCGAGTTATATTATAACATGAATGGTGGTAGCTTATGTATTTTTTTGATATAATTAGTCACAGGAAGGATGATAACATGGAAATAGGAAGAGTTACACGAGGCACAATTAATAGAGAAGAAAGAAAGACTGTTTCAAATAGAAAGGATTTTTCTCAAAGCTTTAATCAAGCTAAGGAAAGAAAATCAGAAGAGCAATTAAAGAAGATGGTAGATGATATAAAGAAAAAGGGTAATAGGTTGGTTATTACTAAAACTTATGCCGATGTTAGACTTTATAAAAAAATGATTAAAGAATACCTAGAATCTGTTCTTCAATTTATGTATGATACCCAAAAGGATATTAGCTTTTGGCAAACTCAATATTTTATTACAGTAGATACTGTAGATGAAAAATTAGAGGAGTTAACTCAAGCTGTATTAGGTGAAGAAAAGGAAAATATGAGTATAGCTGCTACAATAGATGAAATTCAAGGATTAATTGTAGATATTTATAGATGAAAAAAGGAATCAAAATTGATTCCTTTTTTTCTTACCTTTAGTACTAAGGGAATAAATATCTATCTCATTTTTTTATCTATTATCTGCCATAAGTTTAGTTCTAAGTGGAATATAGATTAATGTTAGCAAACATAAAGGAATAAAGAATAAAATTCTCATATTATATGAGCTATATAATAGTAATAATAATAATGTACCGAATATAATGCCAAAACTTCCTTCATATTGTGATAATCTTTTTATATTTACATTATCTTGTAGTGATTTATATAGACTAACTAGTTCAGATCTTCCTAAATAAAGATTAGAAAACATTGCAATAAATCCTGTAATAATAAAAGAAAAAGCAAGTACTTTTAATAAAAATATCATTAGACTTCTCCTCCTACAATGAAATTCTTTACACTTATATTATATTTCTTTATTTACTCTAAAGTACATAGCTATAATCTAAGGAGACTGGACTCAATAATCAAAGTGATACTTTAAATGATTTCACTGTACAATTATGGTAAATAACTTTAATGTGAAATGAAATTTCTATTGAAAAAAAGAGATAAAAGTATAAGTTTAGTAAAGTTAACAATTTAAATTTAATGGATAATCATTATTAATAAATATGGAAAGTAGGTAGGAATTTTTTGCATATTGTAGTAATATAAAATGAGAGAAATAAAAAAGGGGGAATAAAGAATGAAAAAGAAATTAGCAGTAATTATAGTAGCATTATTTTCTTTAGGATTGTTTGCTGGATGCTTAGGGTCAGAGCCTAAGGGAACTAAGGAAGTTAAAGTTGTTATTCCTGATGGCTTACCAAGTATGGCCTTAGCTAAAATGATTAAAGAAAAACCAGAAGTTATGAAAGGGTATAATATTAATTACACAATTGAAAAAACTTCTGAAAATATAGTTACATCTGTTCTTAAGGGGGAAGCTGATATAGCTGTTGTACCTTCAAATGTAGCAGCCACTCAATATAATAAAAATGCAGGATACCAAATTGTGGGTACTACAGGATGGGGATCATTCTATTTAATATCAGCAGATGGAGAGAAAACTTTAGACCAACTTAAGGGACAAGAAATTTACAATATAGGAAAGGGTTTAACACCTGATATTGTTACAAGAACAGTTTTGAAGGATAAGGGATACGATCCGGATAAAGATTTTAATTTTTCATATGTAAATGGAGTTACAGAATTGGCACCAACTATACTGGCTGGAAAGACAAAATATGCAGTGATTCCAGAACCAGCACTTTCCCAAGTCTTATCAAAGAAGTCTGATATTAATGTAATAATGGATTTTAATAAAGAATGGAAAACTCTTAATAATTCAGAATATGGTTTTCCGCAAGCTACAATTATAGTTAAAAAAGAACTTATAGATAATGATAATAAATTTGTGGAAAAGTTCTTAAAGGAAGTTGAAAATAGTTGTAATTTTGCAAATGAAGATGGTGAAACTTTGGCAGCATATTGCGAAGAAATTGGAGTTTCAGCAAATAAAGCAATTATCCCTAAGGCTGTAGAAAAGGGGAATATAAAATTTGCAAAAATAAAAGGTACATCTGAAGAGTATATAAATTATTTTAATAAACTAAACGAATTTGATCCTAAGACAATAGGAGGAAAGGTTCCAGATGAAGGAGTATTCATGGAAAAATAGAAGGCAAAGGTTATTGGCTTGTTTTGTGCTATTAATTCTATGGGAAATAATAGCTGTAAAAATTAATAATAACATATATCTTCCAAGAATTGAGGAAGTATTAGTTTCTATGGGGGATATAATATGGAGTGCTGATTTTTTCCAGAATGTAATAAGTAGTTTATATAGAACTTTAATTAGTTTTTCAATAGCTTTAGTATTAGCTATTATCTTAGGGGTGCTTTCAAAACAGTACCCCTTCTTTAGAAATTTTTTAAGTCCTTTAAATGCAATAGGTAAGACTATTCCAACAATGGTTTTAGTAGTATTAGCTTTGATTTGGTTTAACAAGGATAAAGCACCATTTGTAGTAGGGTTTGCTATAGTATTTCCTATCTTATATGAAGGCATAATTAATTCATTAAATGGAATAGACAATAAAATAGTGGATATGTGCAAAATATATAGAGTTTCTACTATAGAAAAAATTAAAAAAATATATATTCCAATAATAGTGTTTTATATAATGAATATCTTAATATCATCTTTTTCTTTAGCATTTAAGGTTGTGGTTGCAGGAGAAGTACACGGACAACCTAAATATGGTATAGGTTCAGCTATTCAATTGTCAAAAATGAATTTTGATACAACATCAATTTTTGCTTGGATTGTTCTAATAGCAATAATTTCAGTGATTTTTGAATGGGCTAATAAGGTACTCATATCTAAGGTTAATAAGTGGAAGTGAGAGGAAAAAATATGAGCGATTTAATTATTAAAAACTTGTGCAAAAGCTTTGATGAAAATGAGATATATGAAAACTTTAATATTGAATTTAGTAAAGATAAGATAAATTGTATTATTGGAGCTTCCGGTGGAGGTAAAAGTACACTTTTAAATATTATCGCAGGTTTGTCTTCTAAAGATAGTGGAGAAATAATTGGAGTAAATAATGAAGATATAAGTTATATATTTCAAGAGGATAGACTTATATCTTGGCTTACTATAAAGAAAAATATGGAGTTGTTTCTTTATAACTATTTTACTAAGGAAGAGGGAGAAAAGAGATTAAAGGAAATATTTAGCTTATTACATATTTCAGGTATTGAAGATGATTATCCTGAAAAAATAAGTGGCGGTATGAAGCAAAGAGTTAATATAGCAAGGGCTCTTTTAAAGCCTTCAAAAGTAATTTTAATGGATGAGCCTTTTAAGTCCCTTGATTATAAAACTAAATATTCAATAATGAGCGAACTTAAAGAAATATTCAATAAAGAAAACAGATTAGTTATATTTGTTACACATGATGTGGACGAAGCTATTTTTATGAATGGTGTAATTTATGTGTTAGGTGGAAAGCCATTTAATATAAAGGGAATATTTAAAAAGAATTTATTAGAGAGTAAGCAGGAAATAATAAAATTAATATAGTAATTGTTGAAACTAAGGAGGAAAAATGTTTAAAAAGTTTATTAGATTTTATAAGCCATATAAAAAGCTGTTTATATTAGATTTATTGGCAGCATCATTAGCGGCTGCAATAGATTTAGTTTATCCAATGATGACAAGAGAAATAGTGGACAATGCTACAAATCATGGAGAACTAAGAGTAATTGGAGTATTTGCAGTGACTTTAATTATTTTATTTTTAATTAAAGCAGGATGTGGATACTTTATGCAGTATCAAGGACATGTTGTAGGTGTAAGAATGCAAGGAGATATGAGAAGAAAGGTATTTAATCATCTTCAAAAATTACCTAATACCTACTTTGATAACACAAAAACTGGTGACATTATGTCAAGAATTATAAATGACCTACAAGATATTTCAGAGCTTGCACACCATGGTCCTGAAGATTTGTTTATATCAATAGTAATGTTAATTGGTTCATTTATAGTTTTAAGCAGTATAAATTTAACTTTAACCTTAATTATATTTGCCTTTATTCCTATAATAGTTATATTTACAATGTATCAAAGAAAGAGAATGAATAAAGCTTTCTTAAAAACTAGAGTAGAAACTGGTAAGGTAAATGCAGGACTTGAAAATAGCATTAGTGGTATAAGGGTATCAAAAGCCTTTGTAACACATGATTATGAGGAAGAAAAGTTTGAAGAGGGAAATAAGAGCTTTATGAATGCAAGAGAAGGTGCATATAAAATAATGGCTCAATACTTCTCAGGAGCTAACTTTTCATTAGATATTCTTAATTATGTAGTTTTAATTGCCGGGGGAATATATACTTTTAACGGCAGTATTACTGTAGGAGATTTTACAGCGTATCTTTTATATATTAAGGTGTTTATGGACCCAATTAAGAAGCTTATTAACTTTATGGAGCAATTCCAAAGTGGTATGACAGGATTCCAAAGATATGTTGAGATACTTGCAGAGGATAGAGAAAAGGAAAAGAAAGATGCAATTGAATTAAAGGATGTAAAAGGTAAGATAACCTTTAAGGACACATACTTTAGTTATGAAGATAATCAAATTTTAAATGGATTATCAATAGAGATAGAAGCTGGAAAAACTCTAGCTCTTGTTGGTCCTTCAGGTGGAGGTAAGACAACCTTCTGTAATCTTATTCCAAGGTTTTATGATATAGATAAAGGTGATATCCTAATAGATGATAAGAGTATTTATGATGTTACTTTAAGTTCTTTAAGAGAAAATATTGGTATAGTTCAACAAGAAGTATTCTTATTTACTGGTACAATAAAGGATAATATAAGATATGGTAATATGGAAGCTAGTGATGAAGAGGTATATGAAGCTGCAAGAAAAGCTAATATGCATGATTTCATTATGAGTTTAGAAGATGGCTATGATACTTATATTGGAGAAAGAGGAGTTAAGCTTTCAGGGGGACAAAAACAAAGAATATCTATTGCAAGAGTATTCTTGAAAAATCCTCCAATACTTATTTTAGATGAAGCAACATCTGCACTAGATAATACTACAGAGTATTATATTAAGAAGTCTCTTGATGAATTAGCTAAAGGAAGGACAACTATAGTAGTTGCTCATAGGCTTTCTACAATTAGAAATGCAGATGAAATTATAGTTCTTACAGATAAAGGTATCGAAGAGAGAGGAACTCATGAAGAGTTAATGAATATAGAAGGTATATATAAAAAATTAAATAAGTTTGTGCATAATTAAGTTCATTAAGAGGATATATTAAGTGATTATTACTTTATATATCCTCTTTAATTTTTGTAATAATAAAGGCACAGTAAAATAGAATTTAATATAAAGAAATTTATATTGGAGAAGGTGGAAGTTTTGATTAGTGATATTTCATCAGGAGAGTTAAATAATTTTTTACCCCTTTCATGTAGTTTCTGCGGCATGGGATTTCGCATGAGAAAAGATGAGGAAGGGAAAGATTTCTTTTTTCAAAGGAATGATAGTACAGGAGAGGAATGGTGTATTTGTTTTGAATGTAGAGAATTAAATAAATTAGATAGAAAGAATAAAAATAATGTAAATACAGCAGAATAAATATAGGCTTATGGTTGACATAGGACATAAATTGAGATACAATAAAGAAAATGAAACATACCCCTAAGGGGTATAAGGAGGTAATAAAATGGTAAACCATATTAATGATAGTAATTTTAATGAAGAAGTACTTAATGCGAAAGGAGTAGTAGTTGTTGATTTCTTTGCAACTTGGTGTGCACCTTGTAAGATGTTAGCACCTGTTTTAGAAGAGGTTGCTTCAGAAATGGGAGAAGTTAAGGTGTTAAAGATTGATGTGGATGAAAGTCCAGAAACAGCTACAAAGTATGGCGTTCAAAGTATACCTACAATAAAGATATTCAAAGATGGTGCTGAAGTAGAAACAAAAGTAGGATTTATGCCAAAGGATATATTAAAGGAAGCTATAGAAGAGGTTCTTTAATTTCTAATGGATAGATATGATATAGCTATTATAGGTAGTGGGCCTGCTGGATTATCAGCGGCCCTTAATGCTAAGATAAGAAATAAATCATTTATATTATTTGGTACGAGAAATCTTAGTTCAAAGGTACAAAGAGCACCAAAAATAAATAACTATTTAGGATTCCCTAATTCTACAGGAAGTAAGCTTGGAGAAGCTTTTAGAGAGCATATAAGCTCTATGGGAATAGAAATTACTGAAGAAAGAATAAATAATGTTTATTCTATGGGTGAATACTTCACTTTAATGGCAAATGATAAAATGTACGAAGCTAAATCAATAATTTTAGCAACAGGAGTAGAGTTCTCGAAGCCTTTAAAAGGAGAGTTAGAATTCCTAGGTAAAGGTGTGGGGTATTGTGCAACTTGTGACGCTCCTTTATATAAAGGAAAAACCGTATGTATAATATCTTCTAATGAAGAAGGGGAACATGAAGCTAACTATGTAAGTGAACTTGCAAGTAAAGTTTATTATATTCCATTATATAAAGGTAACTATAAATTAAATGACTCAATAGAGTTAGTTGAAGATAAACCAACTGAGATTGTTGGAGAAAGTAAGGTTTCTAAGCTTTTATTTAAATCAAGAGAGATAGAAGCAGATGGGGTATTCTTATTAAAGGATGCCATATCTCCATCGCAATTAGTACCAGGACTTCAAGAAGAGGAAGGTCATATAAAGGTTGATAGACTTATGAAAACAAATCTTAAAGGATGCTTTGCAGCTGGAGATTGTGTTGGTAAGCCCTATCAGTATATAAAAGCTGCTGGTGAAGGAAATATTGCTTCATTAAGTGCAGTTTCATATTTAGATGGAAAATAAGAGAGGGATACCTCTCTTATTTTTTTGACCTAATATTTTGAAAATTTACATTATTGTGATATAATATAAAAATATTATACATCCAAAAGCTGTAATCATTATTGGGGTATAGCATAGTATATAAAATATAATGAGAAACAGTTGATAAAAGGGGGTGAATCTTTATGGCAGTGAGGGATTATAGAGAAATGTATATAAGTACAATTCTTAAACTTGGAAGAGGTGAGATTCAAGAGGGGAATGAAATATCTAGACCTTACTTAGCGAAATTAACACTTGAAGAATTAAAGCTTTTAGCAGAAAAATTACAAGGTTAATTGGAAGGGGAAAAAATGTGTTCATCTATTAAATAAGAGAGAGTAGCAAGAAAAGTTATAGCTACTCTTTTTTATTTTTAGTATAATTTATAAAAGTAAAGGATAGGGAGGTAAAAGTATGTTGGCAATTGTTAGCTTAATTATTTTGATACTTATCTTTGGAGTTATATTTTTACACTATTCTTCAGAATTAGCCTTTAAAAGGATATTTTTAAAACATAAGAAGAATAAAGAAGAGGCATTTCTATATTTAAAAGATAAAGGAATTTTAGATGAGGAAATTTATAATGAGGAAGATATTTTTAATGTAAAAATTAAATCTTCAGAGGGATATACCTTAAGGGGGTACCTTATTGAAAAATATAAGAATAATAAATATATGATACTTGTTCATGGGTATAGTGCTAATTATCATATTCATATGCCTTTTGCTAGATTGTTTTTAAATGAAGGGTTTAATGTTCTTTTAGTAGATCAAAGAGCACATGGCGGAAGTGAAGGAAAGTATACTACCTATGGATATTATGAAAAGAATGATATAGATGGGTGGATTAAGTATTTAGAAGGGAAGAATGGAGAAGATATATATATAGGTCTTCATGGTCAGTCATTAGGAGGAGCAACTGTATTAATGTGTGGAGTTAATAATAATAAAGTAAAATTCATCATTGATGACTGTGGTTTTTCTAATGGAAAAGAAGAAATAAAGCACGAGTTTGATAAACAAAGATACATTCCTTTTAAACCTGTATATTGGTTACTAAGAAAAAAGATTAAATGTAGATGTAATTTTGATATGGATGAAGTTAATCCATTAAAAGAAATACAGAATTCTAATAAGCCAATTTTATTTATCCATGGAAAAGAGGATAAGTTAGTTCCATATACTATGGCAGAAGATATGTATAATAAAAGAGCTAATAAGGAAGATATATTATATTTGGTTGAAGATGCAGATCATATGGAATGCTATGGAGCAAATAGAGAAAAGTATGAAGAGGTAGTGAGAAAATTCATTAGCAAGGTAAATGGTGAAAATTAAATCATAAGATAAAGAGAAATAAAGGAAAAAGGAGTAAATTACATAAAAAACTAAAAAAATGAATGGATTTGTTTGGAAAGTAAATTATAATTTTGGGAAAAGTGTGATATAATAACAAATGTCTTTGGTCCCTTGGTCAAGAGGTTAAGACGCCACCCTCTCACGGTGGAATCAGGGGTTCGATTCCCCTAGGGACTACCATTCAAGCTATACCAATGCTTTAAAAGTTTTGGTATGGCTTTTTTTAATGTCTAGGAAATCATAAAATTTTAGTAAGACTAATTTTTAGATGTGTAGGGTTTTATTGGGTTTTTGTAGAATTAGTTTTTTTATAATATATTAGAAACTAACCCTAGTGTGTCTACATAAGAAATATAGAGTATTATTGCAATATATAAAGAGATTTAAAGATAAAATTGTTATATTTACATTTTAATATACTAATGATAAGAATATAGATGATATTATAAGTCTCGTTCCTCAGCACAAGAGGTCGCAACAAAAGATAAAAAAGTTGTTGACAAGTTTCGATGAGGGTGTTAAGATAAGCAAGTCGCTTGAGTGCGACACACAAATTGGTCTTTGAAAATTGAACAGAATATAAAGTTAAAAACCAGCAATTCTTTTTTACGAGTAAACTTGAGAAATCAAGTAGCAAGATTAAACTTTTTATTGAGAGTTTGATCCTGGCTCAGGACGAA